>Ga0307513_10000736_pt1 | contig 46990 bp, 47 predicted proteins | sample 15_EM_MG_FD_202174 | JGI IMG/M metagenome (GOLD analysis project Ga0307513, IMG submission 202174) | Populus trichocarpa ectomycorrhiza microbial communities from riparian zone in the Pacific Northwest, United States - 15_EM | ecosystem: Host-associated > Plants > Roots > Unclassified | place...
CCCCCCCCGTATGAAGTTAATCCGTGAATCGAGGTGATTCAAATCGCTTACCGGACAGTACTGTAATGGAACAGAAGATGGGACGTTGGGATTATTCCCCCTTCTCGGCTAATGCCAGGGCGGGGGAGGGGAGGGTAGAGAAAACACCGCAACACTTCAACCCTTAGTTGAGACATAACAAAGTAAGCATATACGAGCGCTATGCAGTACAAGTATTGTAACCCGACAGTACACGGCGGCGTCTTACTATCGTACGAGAGGCAGATAATAATATGATACAACGTCCCGGCACATCCATCCATCCTCCAGGGTACTAGCACAGTACAGTACCGTACTCGACCGATTTCATGCGGCGCTTGGTCTGCTTTCGTCAAGTTAAACTTTCTCTCACGCTTTTTCCTATGTACTCTAAACTGTACCTACCCGCCCGTTTTCCCCGCGCGTTGCGCTTCCCACAACCGGCCCGCACGTTATTATCCCACCAGACAGACAGACAGACATTCCCATGTCAGATCGAATCGGTTATGCAGGTAGGTGGCCATCGAAGCAAGAGGTGGGACCTCGCCGAGGAGGAAGAGGAAAGTAATAAAAAATGATATACTATCGTATCGCACGGGTATGATATTATGCTACCGGTGTATTGCATGGTACGGATGACAAGGTTTTTAGTAGAATGTTGCACAATATCGATGCTCGAGTGGGGGGTTGCGGTTCTGCACGTTACTAAGAGAGAGGGAGTGCGCGCGTGAGTTTGTCAGTCGGTCGGTGGGTCGGTCAGTAGCTAAGGTCGGTGATCCTGCGGCGTACCGTATGGTACCGGTCGATCATCCGGCGTGCGGTGGTTGAACCCCATATGAGAGAGAGTGTGTGTGGATGGAGGGATGTGGGGGTAGGATACTTTGCCCGTGATACATCACAAGTTAGGTGCTGTACTGTACTTGTACCTCCGGTCATTGTTGCGCGCGGGGGGACATGCACAATTTAATAAACCTCGTATGATAGCTTAAAGTCACCCTTGACGGACACTTTAAATTTGGGAATTGTGAATGATGATCTGTAGACTTCGGAACCCCCCCTCTGATGATCGTGATTAAAGTTATTAGGAATTAATTAATATTCTTTGATCGGGTGAGATTGGTTTTAGTAGATGCCAGTGTTTTTTTTGTTTTTTTCTCTTTTTCTCTTTCCCTCTTCTTCGCACATCATGCGGAACGCGCACCTGCTCTTCTCCATTTCCGTAAAGTTAAGCCCCGACCCAATTGGTACTGTGCCCCCTTCCACCACTCCCCGCTATAAGGAGAGAAAGAAAGAAAAAATAGCATGAGAATACAAGAAGGTTCGATCGTGAATTACTACAGATGAGATAGGGTAAGATAAAAAGGGACCGAAATTCCAAAAGACACGAGTACGCCCCCCGACAATAAGACACAAAAGGAAAATATAAAAATAAAAACCAAGCTCCGTTTCCTTTTATGAGATTAAAAATGAAATAAGTAAAATCCTCCCCGACGTTCTTAGGAATGAATGGAAATAATTAAACACCAGATATGTGAGTTCCCCAATGAGAGATGAGATCGATGATAGGACAAATCAAATATAATAAAAAAACCCGCCTTTCCGTTCCCGCTCGCCATCAATGCTTGTTCACCGTAGTTGCGTGTCTTCGTTGTGTTGGTTACGCCTTTTTAAGGCAGGAGGATATGGTGTGATGAGGCCAGCTCGTGAGTTCGTTCATTTTTTGGGTCCAATGGCGGATATTCCTATCCGCCAATTGGTCTGTGGCCGAGGAGAGGGTGATCGGTTATTTGCTAGGGGTAGGAGGAAGAGGTCTGGTTGGTGGAGGACCAGGACATGGAGGAATACCTGCTGATGAAGGGGCAGGTCCGTTGAAGTTGTATCCCAAGGAACTTAACGAGGTAGGGTCATTAGGGTTCAATAGTGTTTGCGCTGGAGCAGGCATTGCGAAGGCTTGTATTTATGTTGTGCAATAGGAGGTAATAGGCGATAAGGCTATTGGAGCAGGCTCAATTGACTGAGCTACTGACGATGGGGCGGACGAGAGAGGTTCTTTTATAGCCACGGAACCCGGGTTACTAACAGGTGCAAGACCAGAAACTCACTGATCGTCCGGCAAAAATAGGCGATACAGGGGGGTGATGTGTGCAAGAGACCCCGGCTGTAGTTGGAGATGCTAACTGCGGCGGACTGGTGTATGTTTCAGCCCGGGGAAGCAGAGAATCAGATACCCAGAGGAAACTCGTACGATTGTAATATCGGGGGTGGTTGTGAAGAGATGATGCGAGCAAAGCTTCCCAACAGTATCCCGTATGGTGATGATGGAGGTTTCAGGGGAAGGGATGGGACAAACAAACGTCTGGCGGGAGGTGGCGGTGGTGGTGGACTTGAACTTTGCGGAGGTGGGGGAAAGGTGAAAGTATTCAATTCCCTAATGCCTCAAAGGTTGTAGGTAGATATCTCGTAGTGGTGATAGCGATCAAGTAGATTATGTTTTGGCGAAGGGAGGGGGTTGTTCCGGAGAGCTGTTGTTTGTTTGATATAGGAAACGAAAAAGTGCATCAGGAGGAGGGGGCCTTGGAGACTATTTATTACACCTCAGGTTGTCGGGAAACTATGGGTGTCAAGTACAAGTGGTCTCGTCCAGCAGTGATAAGCAAAATAATAACTTGCCCCTAGTGAAGCCCCGATGGGGTGCGCAGGCAGGAGCACTGACGACATACCCACGCTGTGATGAGCCAGGGCCCAGGGGTGGGGCGGGCATGAACTGGGATGGGATGGGATGGGATGGAATGGGAGGAGGCAGAGGGTTTGAAAAAAGAAATGGGAAAAAAGAAAGGAAAAAAGTGCGAGTGGAAGGGATGTTAGGGGGGAGAAGGGAAAGTGAGTGAGGTAAGAAGGGTGATGAGAAACAACGATGGGGTTGTCACCACACACAAGAAATTCCTGCGGACAGTCGGCTTAGGCATAGCCCAGCGAGACACGAAGGAACGCACGGACTTACACTTCCGAGTCACCTCTCACTCAGTCAAGAAGGACAAGAGGGTGGTGGTGGTCAATCAATCAAGAAAATCAATCATCCACAACATTTACCGCCACGGTTTACTCCACCCCACCGACGGGCACAAGAGCATGTCTCTTTTCCTGTCTTGCACCCGCTACATAACATGGACCGAGTACAAACTGGTACCATCGTGAAACCTCAGAGTGAGAGAAATAACGCAGGAAGTGTAGAGGGATAGCGAATAATAATAACAACCTCACTCAATCAGATCAAGCTTAGCCAGAAGGTTCAGACGATGTCCACAATTGGGCTTGGGGCTGGAGGAAGAGGAATGGTGGCCTGTTGTCTCACGTCGCTTGCCCACTTGCCATGTTTTGCCTGTTAATAACACCCGCACCGCACTGTACGGCGGGGTTCCCTTCTCCTTCACCCTCCGCTCGGCTTGGTCCACTGCCCCCTTGGGGAAACCGTAAAGGAGGGAAAGGTTCTCCGGTCAGAAGTCGAAAATGTGTAAGGGTAGGGTAGGCGGGCAAGCAGGCAGGTAAGTGAGACGGCCAACTGATCAGCTGGACACAACCACTACAGGGGGGGGTGTTGACAGAACGAGGGGGCGAGTACTTGACAATAGATCGTGTGCCTCAAAGTGTGTGGGCTGCCGAAGGGGGGAGGGGGCATGGGGAAATGGAACAAAGTCCGCCCAGAGCAAAATTTAGTACTGTACTTGTAAAAAATATATTTGTTCGGGCCGACTGACTGACTGCTTCCCGTAATGGTAATGTATGTACCTGTACCTATATCAAACCTGCACTGTACCTTGGGAATGAAATAAGTACGGTAACTGCGCTGCACAAGTACTTGAGTACATATCATGGATGATGTCTTGTGTGGGCGCCTCACGCGCAGGGATGTGCGTGTGGGTGAGGAGAGAAAGAGAGGTTCCTGATCCGTCGCGTCGGGAATCTACATCGCTGGTCGGCGCAAGGGCTGGGGATGTTGAATTTCGCATGACAGGCGGCCGCCGGCGCTCATTACAAGTACTGTACCCCTTCTGCGGATTACTGTACTGTACAGTACTGTGCTGTGCTATACTTGCACCAACCGTGCTCAAACGTCGGTGCAACTTCTTTCATATAGGAATCTAACAAAACTAACATTTAACAGCTAACGGCATAAGAAAAAAGGAATAAACTTCTAGAACCTCGCAAGAAGGAGCGGAAAAGAAAAGAAGGAAAGAAAAAGGAAAGGAGCGAAGAAAAAGTAATTTCTCCTCACCCCTAACTTATTTTAGCAACGATATCAAACACACCACTAGCAGCCAACAAAAATATGAACAAACCTTCACCCAACAATGGAAAGGAGAATGGTGGACAAAAAAACGGTGAGGAAGAAGCGTAGATTAGAAGGGAAGAAGGCGAAAAAAAGAAAAGAAAAGAAAAAAAGTCTCGGAAATCCGTTACATACGTTATTACTTTTGATACAAGATCGCTCACGTAGTGTACGAGTACACGCTAGCAGTAGGCCATCTGTCCAAAACGGAGATTGCGTTTGAATACCGTAAGAACTGGAGGAATTGAGAATCTCGCTAGGACGTTGGAGTTGCCCCTCCTAGTAAGGCCCGTTTGATTTTTTCTTCTTTATTTGTCTCAACAGAGGGCTAAAAGAGAATCTTTTCGCTGTGTTTTCTCCCCTTAATCCAAAGGGGGAAATTCTGGACGTCCCGAACGTCCTTCTCAACCATTCGAGTTTTTGCGGTATGCACTCGTGTACCGCATCGTACCCTTTTCCCTTCCCATCTCCCAAAGAAGGAAAGGAAAAAGAAACTTCCACCTCCGCAAATCCTTCTTTTCAACCACCACCCCTTTTCTCAAGAGCACCACTACCCCGACGAGACCTTGTGCGGTATGCGTAGCCAGGCAAACGGCTAGCCGCATGGGATGAAACCAATCTCTAATGATACTTCCCAGTGGCACTCAAGCTCATTCAACAGCTCGCCCTAAGCTAAGTATGCGGCGGTAACGATGGGGAAGGGAGCTTAGACCAATGTGACAAAATGAAGACCGAAACGAAACAAATTTATTTTCCCTTCCACTTTCCCTATGATACCATATCACAGCCCCGAAAGAAGAGCTAGCTATCGTAGCTAGTAGGGATGGTGAGGTACGGAAGAATCGGGAAAATTTACTAGAACGACCGTTAGTGTAGGGCTGTTTTTCCCTACTAGCCAATCGGCTTACTGAAAGAGCCACCATATGAAAACGATAGGGGAAAGAAGGGGAGGAAACAAAAGAAGGGGAGGAAAAAGAAAAAAAAAAGTCGCCTCCCAGTACGTCATGTTTTAGACTAACTGCCGTCGGTGATTGCTGGAAAGGCTACAGTCTACGGATGATGCTGTTGTTGGGTTATCATGCTTGTGCTGGTATTCGAGTACGGTGCTCTGCCCGCCAGCCCTAGCTAACTTAACCTTAGCCCTGGGAACCATGATACTCCTACTACCGTTCAATACCAAAACTTCAACGAAACGAGTTATTCGCCCGATCCCACACGAATTGGAATAAGAGAGATATTAACTGTCGACCATGCTAGGCTTCTTTGTTTCCGTCCAGGCTAGAACTTGGGAACTCACGATATGGTGCCAAGGTGCATAGGATATACACAATGAAAACATCAAGTGCACTTTTCACGCCTTTGTCAGCAACCCTCCCCGCAATCTAACTTACAATTACCATATCCATCCGAGCCGTTTCTTTTAGTTGTGGACTTTTGTTATTTCCCATCAGTCAGTCAGCTCAGTGGAAGCCAGATAGTAAGAGGAATGTGCCGTGGAGTACTACTATACAGCTACAGAAGCGTGGCTGTTGCGCATAGCATGGGCGCCTACGCTGGGGTAATTGGGGGGAGATTTGTTCATCTGATATATTCCCAATGAATTCCTAAAACGCCTCCAATCTTTCCTCCATCTTGCTCAATTGACGATTTTAATTTACCAGGTCCCGCACACAATCAATCGGAGAAAAAAATGGTGAGAATACAGTAGATAAATTCCCCTAGTAACAGAGCATCATCAACCGAAGTCGGAAAGTCTAGACATACCGGTACTTTTTTCTGTCCCTTTCTCCCCTTCTTTCCTCGCGGCTACGGCCTATTCCGACGTCGCGAGATTCTGGCCATGCGAGTATCCGCGCAGGAGTGGGCACCGCAGACAAGTCTCGACCGGTCAGGCTGCAAAGACCTGCCGGTTCTTGCGACGCCAGAGCAGACTGTGGAGAACTCGAAGTTGGTACAGTACGGCAGAGGCAGCAAGGCGTGCACGGTTACTGGCACAGCAAAGTTTAAGGGTAGCGAAACCAAAGCATTGACAGAAATCGGGATGCCACGTTTTCTCGTTTTTTTTTCTTTCCTTCTTCCTTCCTTCCCTTCTTCTCCTCCCCCTCACTTTTCCTTTTGGCTCTGGTTCCCTCTCCGAAACATGTTTGCCAATAGTGTAGCACAAACGGCACCACACCGCCTGAAGATGGCAAAAAAGGGTGGGGATGCAAGAAAATCTCATGGAAAGAGGGAAGAAAAAGAAAGGAAGCCGCACATCCAAGACAGTGAATCACCGCAGCTCTCCTTATTTTCTTATTTTCTTATTTTCTTTTCCTTTCCACCCTCACCGAGCAATTCAAGGCCCCGTAGTTCTGCATCCTGCAATGTCTAATGGGACAGCTCTGTTGGGAATTCGTTCCAGCCCTTACTTTTCTCACTCTCACTCTCATTCTCTCCACAATCCACAATCCACAATGTGCGATTCTTAAACTGTCCAGCCCAATCCAACACGCCTCAAGCCACAGTGGAGCGAAACTCTTTCTTGTACGAGTCGAACAAGTCCGCCACACAATCTGCATATGCGCCCGCGTTCGGGTTCGTCAGGTCGACCATGGGCCATACCATACCATGCCTGCCACACCATGCGGTTCGTTTGAAGTGTGTGGGTGTTGTGGATTTTTGGCTTATTATTTTGTTTTGTTTTCAGCTTTTCCGATGACCGCATTTTCCGAAGTTTCGTTGGTTACACATCGCTCTGAGTTTCCTCCCTTCTGTTTATTTTTATATTTTTTTTGTGGGTGAGGAAGAGATAATCGGATGTTCGTTTATGTTTCGATAACAGGAGCCAACAAGGGCAAGCCCCACTGAGGAAACGAAGGCTCCACCAACCTCCTCTCACGTAAGTTTCTTGTTTTTTGGCTTTTCTTTCTTTCTTTTTTTCTCTACTTTTCCCGGGGTGGTTTATCTCGGAGGAGGGTAGCATTTTTCATTTTTTTTCTACACTTCAACTCAACCCTGATCGCGATGGAAAAGTGTAACAGGGATTAATAACGGAGCACGACAGAAAGACATAGAGATAGACAGATATACAACGACCTACAGACGAGGCTGCCTGTCTTGGAGAGAAACATTTATGATAACACGTCGATTTTCGCCCCAACCAGCGTCCGTTGGTTGCATTCAGGTTAAACATTGTACCAGTACCGTCTCACAACTGCAATGAGTGAGCGCAAAGTTGCGATGACTATTACGCAGCCGACAAGCCATTGAAAAAAAGCGAGGAATGAACCAGTTCTAGCCCAGTACGATGTTGTAGGGAGGTAAAACGCATACGCCATACCATACGTACACCACCTCTTCACTTGCCTTACCTTCCTTCCACTCACCAATCCTTCCTTCTATCCTTCTATTCACCCATGGTAGCTCCTCATGCCAGTCGAATCCGTCAGTTACTGCACGAGTGCGGGGCCCAATCACAATGAGCGAGGGAGAGTATGCTTCTATTGCTGTCCTCTCTCACATGCAAGAGTGCCAGTACTGTCCTAGTGCTACCGGTATTCTACGCATTCAACGTGCGATGGCAAATTACAAGGCCCTTATCCATCATATCGCGGGAGGTCCCAGGCCGAGAGCCGAAGTGGGCGGATTATCACAATCGGGTCCTGGGTATAGTAATAAAATTAAAAAAGGAGTATGCTATGATTTCCAACATACAGGTGAGAAGATAGAAAAGTCCAGAGTATGATACAGGGCGAAGAAACACAATACCGGTACCTAACGTCTCCCCAAGACGGTTAGGACGGTTAGATGCGGTATCAGGCTTCAAAATTGCCATACTTTTCGACAGTTTCCTTCTCCTTCCCCTCCGCGTCGTCGCGTTGCAGCGCGTCCGGAACCCCCTTTCCCCTGCTTTTTTTCCTTCTTCCCTCATCTCCTCCTTTTCGACCGAACCGTTTATTATTGAGGTATCCGTACTTAATTGTATGATAGACAAATATCGCCACGTATTCGGAAATCCAATTTTACCCAACTACTCGTCGCATGTGGTGTGGGAAGGAGGGGAAAAAGGGGGGGGAGAGGAATATGGGAGCAGTGAAGGGAAAGTTCATTAGGCCGGCATTTTGGGGAAAAATATAATTCTGATAACGCTTTCAAAGAAAACCTTGCTTGGGCTGTGCCCTGTTGTGCTTCAGGGGCTGCTCGGAATGGGGGAAGCATGAATGAACTGGGAAATGCGAAATGCGAAATGCAAGGGCGTGGCTCGTGGCTACCCAATACCGGTATTGTACCAAGTTAGATCTTGATGCGGAGTATCATGCCGGTGCCCTATGCAAAGGTTTCCAGAGGCCCTCATCTGATATCACACGTGGGGCTCTTTTGCTGAGGATCCAAAGTATCAGGTGAATCACGGACCATCCATTCGTCCGTTCAGAACTTCCCACTTCATGAGACATTACATCTTGGATTACCATGGGGCGATCTGGCCGCCAAGATTTGTCCGATGGATAGGTAGTCTACGGTACCATGTCGGTGTGCATAAGGGCATAACACAGGATATATATAAAAAACGTGGCAAGGGTTTTTTTTTTGTTTTATTGGCAAATTCTCTCTTTCTTCCCCTTCCGGATGTTGGATTTTGAACATTGCTTTCTGGAAATCGGAGGAGGTATAATATGGTAGGGGGGGGGGGGGAACGGGGGGAGAAGAAAAGAGAGGATAATTTGACAAAACCCTATTTCTTTACCTTGAACCTCAGGGGACCTAATAGAGTACGGTAGTAGTAGCACGACGCAGAAAATTTTGACAGATAAGCCATTGGGAGAGAGAGAAAAAGGGGACCTTAGTCTCCCAGACAGATAAGGAATCTGCAATATGAAAGGCTGCACTTAATAAATCAAACATCAGTGTAAAATGAGATAAAGTTCTTCTCATGCAAAGGTTGCCCTGCTGCAGCAGCCAGGCAGGCAGGCAACTTCGGAATTACCCTCTCGACTCCGGGACTAGTAGCGGCAACCGAACCGGACCAGACCACAGTAAACGCCACGTTATTATTATTATCATTGCCCATTGCCGGCTCTCGACCGGCCGAGGAAGGGGAAAGGCAAGGGTGGCCACCGGAATAACTTTTAAGATGAGGGATCTCTTTTCAATCTCGATTTAGTACAGGAAAGGATTGGTTTCATGTATGTAACATGGGAAGAGCCGGGAGGAGCCAGTGTCATAGGGCCTGGCCCTCTCTGCCGTTGTATGATAGAAGCGAGAAAGGAAGGAAGGAAGGGAAGAAAGAAAAAAGGTTAAGCAATGCAATGTTTGACACTCGAGTAGGTACGTGAGAATTGTGCGGTACCATGCTCGAGCACCGGTATGCAAATAATTCATCTGATCTGATCTCATCTTTCATAATATTATTAGAACTATACCATTATGCGCCGACTGCATAGTATAATACCAGCGCAATGCCAATGCATAAGACAACCCCGCTCTACCCTGGCGTTCAAACTGCATTGAAAAACCCTTTAGTTCCAGCCTTCCCCCGACCGGCCGGAAATGCCATACCGTATTATGGTTTTTTGGTTTTTTTATATACACTTTTCGCAGAAAGCCGAGAGCAAACCACCGCTGTCGCCACCATTCTTCCTGCTCGGCACACCCCCGGACTTAGTTCCCACCTCCCCCCCCCTCACGTCACCTCCCTCCCTTCCTTCCCTCGCAACCCCGAGTGCGCCTCATAAACGCCACTAATGTGGCTTCCAAAATGTAGCCATACAAGACACGAAATGGAGGACGGTCTAGAATTGTAAGTTTTTTTTTTTCCCCCTCACTTTTTCTGCACTTTATTTTTTAATTTTCGTTGTGTTCCGTCCCCTTGTCGGAGGAGGGGGGGGGGATATTGTTCTGCAGTTGGAGAGCTGCACGGCAATGCGATATAGTATGGAGGAGGAGGGTGGAGGATCTAGGTTGATGTTGGTCAATTACGGTACAGCACGAGTAACTCGAGTACCGTACCGGCACGATACCGGTAGTAATGATGAGTTAGGCAAGGCAGGCACGTACGCACGATCGACAGGGACAGGGGCAGGGAGGCCACGTGGGAGATGAGAAACTTTTTTTTCTTCTTTCTTTTTTTTTTTGCAATAGGATTTTGGAATGACTGGGGGTTTGTGATTTCGTAAGCGGTCTGATCAAGAGGGAAGGAAGGCATCATACGAGTAAAGCACCGGTAGGAAGGGTAGGGATTGGGGATGGAGGATCTTTGGGAATAGTTTGGGGCTGGTGTGACGGTGGTGGTGGTTTATGGTCCAGTACGGTATGTGATGGGTTGGACTTTGGGCTTTGGGAATCTGACGGGGTTGTGCTTCTGCTCTTTGATGGCTTCCATTTTTTGCTTTTATGCTTTGATGGAGTAATTCGGTGAGAAGTTGTTGCGAATGAGTATTGAATTCCTTTTTTTTTCTCCCATAAGATAAGCTCCTGCGATACCAGAAGTGCAAGAATCTGGGGAATATGACTGACTCTAGGTATCTTTCTCTCTCTCTCTCATGTTTTTCTTTTCCAGGTCTGAATATCACACACAATAACCGGTTGTACAAGGTAGAAGCCACCTTGTCCACTATATTCTCAGCGATACTCGTAATTACTACTATCAATCTACCAATGAAGTGCACTGAAACGTACGATAGTCTGCGCTATCAAATGAACTTATAATACGCACTAACTGGTCAACTGTGCGATTCGAATTCTGCCCCCACGCTTCCTCCTACCGAAACAAACAGCTAACGGCCGGCCGGCCGACCGACCGACCGACGATAAATCATCCGTTTCGTCATAGCTCGCTCGAGTACGGATGCTAATCAGAGCTGCAGTACGGTAAGTTGTATTATCGTGAAATATATTGGACTCTAGGCTAACTGCGTCTATATTGTACTGTGCTTACAGTAGGTTGCTAACCTGACCGATCACCCCTGGCCCCGAGCTGGGGAGGAGAGTGGCGGCGTTTTCACCCTTATCCTGTCCATATCATATCCATATCATATCACAAAGTGATAAGCAATGGAGAGGGGGAGCGAATTGATGCGGACCACAGAGTGGGACCAAAAATGTTTCTCTGCACAGAAGCACAGAATAGTACTCGCTCAAACAAAGTCAGGTGTTTTAGGCTGTGATGGAAGTAAAGAAAGGCTAGGCTATTTCGGTATGATGTTCTGTTTTATCCCAGTTTCCGGAAGTCATACCCGGAAGTAAGGAGCTTAGTAGTCTCGGAAGGTTTCTCGAATGACTTGATTGCCATAAAGTTAGTGGTGGTCTATGGACGAGAGGTGTGCGGGTATGAAATTATTACCCTCTCCACTTCTACCTCTAGCAGGACCTCAGATGGTAACTAATCCATATTATCATGCTCCAAGTATACCTTACATGCTACTGGTACTACGTGGCCCGTCGCGATTATAAAATACGAGAAATAGCTACCATGACTTGTTCACTCACCTACTCATTCAGGTAAAAGCAAAAAGCCCTCTCTCTTTGCCTCTCCCCCCGCCTAGTTTACCCTCTGCTTCTCATCCACCCCGACACATATTTCAGCTTCTAGCTCCTCCCATCGCCTCCTCCTACTCCTCCTTCCAAATCGCGCCTCTACAAGGTTCGAGCAAAAAAAACAAAAAAGTAAAATGTGATGGCGCAACTCTCCAGTTAGCCGGAGAACTGAGCCTATAGTTACTTCAAAGTTGGGCAAACTTGTCTCGACTGAGCTCACGCCGTGTCGTGCCTGTGCCTCCGCCCGTAAGCAAAAAGTTCACAGTATCAGGCAGAGGGATGGAACGGAGCACAAGTGCGACTGAGAAAGTATCGGGAAGCCCTGGGAAATCGTACCTGCATGAATTGCACTAAAGCAGGCATGCATGTAACCATGCAATTAGCTAGTATGGTATGGCAACATTACTGGTATATGGAAGGGTACAGCTATGATGTGGTTGTCCCAATGGTCGTTAGGGCCACGATCTATCACTCACAGTCGCAATCTTCATCCTATTTTGGCGGTGGGGGTGTTGATAAGAGATAGCTAAGGACAAAATAATGAAGGGAAGAGCTTCCAAAATGGGTAATCTATCATCAGAGGAAATGAGATGAAAGAGCGGCGGTATTGGCGGTAACATGGTAAAAAAAAAGATGGTAGTCTAGGTAAGACTATGCTATGGTGAGCCTGGGACAGGGTATTACAATTTTTGCGATCCTACTGTGGGCGGGGTAGTTCATGTCACACTATGCACGTGAAAAGCTTGAGGCTCAAACTTAAGGATTGGTGTGTCTCACGTGACCTCGTATCAGTCATCTCTCGCGTCGTCGACTGGTACCTTGTCATGAACCTGTCGACATCGACAACCCCCCCCCCGTTTGTCCGTGTTATTGTAACCCAAGGGCCGGAAGAAGCTTGGGGATTACGATAGAACACACAAAATCCATGGGGCAGGAGGAGAAAGGAGCACCCGAAAGCCGGACCTGGACGGACGAAGCTTGCTTTTGATCTAATAGCATATTGCACGTTTTCTTGCAACCTGCCCTAGCGTCGCCATCGCAAGCACTACCGGTACGGTATCCGTACCATACCAAACCACAATAACGCCTTAACTTGCCTTACCACGATATACCTCACCTCACCGTACCTTTCCGCCATATCACCACTGTTCAAAATGCCGGTTCTCCGCCGCTACTGCCGCGTATCAAAATACACGTGTGACAAGCCCCGTCCTCCCATCCCCCCGCCCCCATTTTCAGCGAATCACACCCGCCAAACAATTCACTTCACTTCACTTCACTTCAGAACTGCACCATCTGGAACATTACTAACGCTATTCAACAAAAAATAAAAATAGAGTCCTAGAGGTCCGAATCTACCTCGACAATCCGGCCCATCTGCACACTTGGCTGCTCTCGCCTCGGTATAACATCCTCCCGCGAATCTTCCAATCGGTCAAGCCACTTGTATTACCGAAGCTCAAGGAAGAGCGCGAGCGTGGGAGCGGTGGGAAGGGCAAGAACTCCAAACCAGTTAATGATGTTGTGGTTGAAGGTTTGCATTCTTACTTTTTCCCCCGGAATATATGGGGGTTAGGAGAGGTGATTGATTAGTCATTTGAGAAACAATAGACGACTACCAAGTTTCTATATTCCTTACAACCTCCGGAACGCGTCACACTGTGATGACGAAACGAAAGACGCTCCGGGGCTCTACTAGTAGTGGTGAGTTGGGGGGAATCACTGGGGGTGCCAGGATGCAGGTCCAACCTCGAAGAGAAGAGGATGATTTGGATGGGGGAGGGGTAATTAGCCTCGATAACATTCCGGAAGCTCCTCCGCCTGAGACGTCGGGGCCATTAGGTGCCCCCACGACCAAGGACCCTTCAACTACCGGGAGGAATAAGCGTAAATCGCCGGACCCTCCACCAAACACAGACGATGGAGATGGAGAGGAGGAAGGGTGTTCGGATGGCGATAGTGATTCAGACCCCTTCGAGCCGCCCCAGAAACGCCTCCGGAAGACCGCGGTCGGTGCTTCCGCGAAACGGGCTATAACGATCCGCGACGAGGATGATGATGCGGACCCCGATTGGTCAGAAAATGGCGAGGATGAGCCGGAGGATAAGAAGAAGTTGTCGCTGCGCACAGAGTTTGAAGGATTCAATATTTATAGCCGGATCCTATGCCTTGTTGTTAAGCGCTGCGGCCCTGCTAGTGTAGGAAGGGCTTCGACTGCTTCTACCCCATCCACTGCAAGGCAGATGGACTCGCTAAACCCGAAGACTAGGCCTGGAAACCAGATAATGGAGAACTGGATTGCCATGAGCCAAGCTGTCAAGGAAGGGGACGAGGAAGATTGATAAATAAATTGTGCCAGTTATTACTCGTGTGATAAATTACTGTATCGTCAGAACTCTAGGAATAGTAACAAATTATCGCAGTTAATAACCAGAGTCACATTTGCATGTTTCTAGTGATACTAAATACAAATACTCCTCCAATATCCCAGCCTGGTTACCAGGTAATACAGTAAGATGTTTAGGAAAGTAGAGCTATCAAAATGCAACTTCGCTGCTTCCCTATCCCACCCTATCGTATCTCACTCCATCTCATCTAGTATCGTAGTATCATAGTCATGCGCTTCTAGACCCTCTCCACCCTACATACGCCCTCCCCCCCAAAATCATACTCTGTCCTGCACGCACATCGCATCCCACACGCAAGTCCGTTTCGTTCACCTCCTTACTCAGGAGGGGGGGGAGAGAATAAAGCTAAAGAAGGGAGGAAACGAAACTTGGGGCAAATCCGGAAAGCCATGTCACTTCATCCCGGCGGATTCTGTTCCTGAATTACTCCGTACCGGACGAGGGTTCAACCCGATAACCGAGTTATGCACATTTTCGCAACGTTGCGTTAAAAAAATGGAAAATAATAATATTATGATAATAAGGATAACGTAAGGCTATCCCTTGTCCGTTTTGGAGGAAAAAAGAAGAGGGCTGAAAAAGTTAGGGATGATGTCGGTGTCTTTGCTGTGTTTTTGTTGTGTTTTTTGTTTGTTTTAGGATTGAGGTGTTGGTAGAGTGAGTGAGTGAGATTGTGTGACGGGATGACTAATATTGCTTATGTCAGGAGAGGTGGGGGAATGGAAAGAGGGGGGGAGGGGGAGGGGGGAGGGGTTTTGGTTGTTCAGAAATTTAGGTTCGGCAACTCCGCAAAGCGGACGGGGCTGGCTGTCTGGATGGATGGATGTATGGACCAGCGAGCGCACCTCAAGATTTTCCTACAGTAGAAGAAGAAGAAGGAGGAGAAGGCGGCCAATCGGAGTTCTTTCTGGAGCACTGTTTTAGCAAATCTTGATCGTTCCGTATTCGATCTGTGGCTTTTTTTTTTGTCTTTCTTCCCCCTTCCCCCTCCCCCTCCCCTTCCCCTCATGCTCAGAGAAACAACCGAATGATTGGCTATCCGGCCGAGATTATTGATTTTCGAAAATGATTGGTACGCAATTGTGTGTGGAGTTTTTCCGCATCTTGCCGCTATGGCTCATGTATGTATGTAGATAAGCGGCGGAGCGAAAGAAAAAAAAACAATTTTCGGAGCGCCGTGTACTCGAGTATTGGTGTGTTCGAGCCGAAGTCTAGGTTAGGTCTCAGGTGTCGCTATCTCTCTCTCTCTCTCTGGCTGCCGTTTGATGACTGCGTGATGTGGTGTATGGTAGGGTAGGTATCGGAGGGTGGAATATGGGCCCTTGCGCTCACCCGCGGGCGAACTTGTGGGGATAATTGGAGAGGCGGCGACCAATTGTAGGGAGTTTGAATTGAGGCTTTTCTCTCTGCGCTTTGCGGGGTTGGTGGCTTCGCCGGGGGGTTGGAAAGGGAAGGTGGATCTCTCTCTCTCTCCCCCTCTCTCTCCACCCCTCGGGTGGAGGGGGATTGTGGAGCTTAGATGCTGGCTGAACTGACCGTCCTTCTGAGCATTTCCCAATGTGGGTGCGGGAATTTGAGATGATTTTGGCGAGGGGTCCGGGAGGAGTTGCGTGGATTCGGTGAAAAGTGTCGAGTGATTGGTCGTGAGCGCTGGTGCGGTTGCACTGCAGACCTTTTCTCGTGTCCAGTGTATTGAAGTAGAGCAGGCCGAAGAGTGATGATAGGGTTTCGCTCTGCTTGTTTTCTCGTATGAAGCAAGGGGCTTGTGATCTCGGAAGCCGCAAGAGCGGGGTCGGGTGGGAGGATAGCGCTAAGAGCTTGCTATTGGTATCTGAGCGTACGAAAATGGGATAGGGGAGGGGGGGAGCACGGATCCTGGGGAGGCTGTGTTCAAGTTTGGTAAATGGGGGGTGAGAGATATATAACTTCTCGTATGCCGGCAGTTGCTTTATAAGTGGGGACACCCGATGGCTTGGGTAAATAAACTTGTGACCACGATGGCAGGGCACGGGACCTGCGTATACAACGGCAAAATGGAAAGCAGGTACTTGAGAGTATCGTATTTTCAGCAGGTTTCTTACATCCTGGTAGTCTTTATATCCTTGGGCTGGGCTAACCTAAGCTCGTCAAAACACTCATTACAGCTGGGCTCAGGCGTGATAGACTAGACAGCAGCCTGGAATAGGGTGGAATATGGTGTGTTTGAGATATGTGAATATCATGATAACGGTATAGTGTTTGGAAACGCGAAAAGCTGGTTATTATTCGTGGAGAATTCGCTGCTCTTGTGGTATTACACTACTCTGTGATGCATTGAGTAAAGTGCGTATTGGCCAACCCACTGGGGCCCATATACTGGCTTCCTGGAGACCTTTTGCCAGAGCAAACGAACGCAGGTGTGCTGTAGGTAGTAAGCCAACGCGTCCCAATGGGTAATTGAGTGAGTAATCTTTCTTTGTTAGTCTTCCTCGTCACTTGGGCTTGCTATTTCGACATCTTCAAAGAGGTTGATCGGGGATATCTTGTTTGATTTATAGAACCTTATGTACTAATGCTCATGCATTATTTACATAAAGTCATATTGGTGTTGGTTTTACTGGGGTTTTATTAGGAGGAGATTTAATAACTAGTTTGCAATGGGGGGGATCGAGGTCGGGTGTATTTTCATATATACCATGGGCGGTTTTTGAGCCTAGTTGATGAGTGATGATGTATGATCACAGCGCTTCGAATCGTTTATGTTTAGCGTTTTGGTTTTGACAAGATTGCTAGGGGGGTTTTTTTTTGATTTGATATTTTGACGGTAGGAATCGAGCTAGGCCTTACGGGTGTTTCTAGAGACTTTTTGTTTGAAATATTAGCAGGGGAAGAGTCGCTGAGAGCGAACTCGGGAGGATGCATCATTGGGGTGGTAGGGGAGAAAGGATACTCCGGCGGGTTTTCTCTTTGTTGTTTGGTATCTATGGTAGCCTCGAATCTACGATCCTTGCGCGTTGCCATAGACAAATGAATTAGTTAAAGCAACCCCTTATACTACATCTATAGGATTCTGCCCCCAACCGCAATAATACCACCAACCTATATGAACTTGCCCCGCCAGATCAATCAAAGCTACACCCAGGATTCTACAAACCTCTCAAATACCACACGCCTCAACAATGAACCTCCCCTTAATCCCACATCGGAGGCCGGAAAACATGGCTGAGCTAGTTAAAGCCTATCTCCAAGCGTCAGGGGACATAGGCCAGAAATCGCAGCCCATGGAAACCCTACGAGTCCCATATTCACCAACCTGCAACACAAAGTTCGTTTTGAAGCGCTTTGAGTCACTCGATGACCTTTGTGATGAGATCGCTGCCATGGAGCACGCTAGATCCTCCTTCAATAGCTGGATGCCGGGGAGTCACATTGTGCCGGATACTTACTTAAAGTCCGGGCTCTCTGCCGTGATTGCGATGGAGCACATTCCGGGAAAGAACGGGAGTGAGGTGGACATGGGGCTTTGGACAATGAGGCAGAGGAGGGGTTTTGTACGGCGAATGGCGGTGATCGGGATATGCTTGATTTGGGGGGCCCAAGATAGGGCTTCTGAGACTAGTACACAAGTAGTGGCCCCTCGGGGCCTGAGGCATAAGTCTGCTGCCGCATATGATCGAGAAGGATTTGGGGAATTTTCCAATAATGCACTATCAGGGATTTTTGCTCCACCGGGACTGTTGTTGAAGAATTTCAGATTCATACGCCCTTGCGACATAAGCTTGCGGGGAAGTAAGATTGTCGCAATAACGGGTTGGGGGTCGATAGTTAATAGGAGGGGAGGTCAAGGAACTGGTGATCTTTTTGGTCTAGATGTTCTGGATGATACTGCCTCGCCGGGATGCGAAGCCCTGGAAGGACTCGATTGGGCTATTATTAGAGCATATGGTGGGCGAATTAGGGAAGATGATTTCGTGGAGGAGCTGTTTGATAATGAGAGCGATGAGTGCGGCGGTGAGGGGGAAGATTGGGGATTAGAAGAGGATTGGTACCATGAGCCGGTTTGGCAGCTTGCTTCTGAATGTATTTCTCGCTGTAAGGTACGCGAGGAAGCTGTGCCAATTGAGGAATATCTAGGGTGGATGAAGAGGGAACCAGGAGGTGCTCCTCCGGAGGCTGAGTTTGGGGATGGATATGGACAAAGACGGCGGTTGTTGTATCTATTGGATACAGAGTAGGAAAGAGTCTGATATTTGTGGGATTTTGCTAGCTAATTCGCGTGAGAACAATTGAAGGACCTGTTAGAAATATTGTCTTTATGTGGTTTGTGAAGTTTAAGTCTCCAGTCGTGATTACAATAGTTACTATCGTGACCAGCGGGCTCTTTTTCATCTACTCCGGTGCTGGTATAATGTTTGAGAGGTGTATACTGTATTCGCCGAGGGCCTCTCGCAAGAGATATGAGAGGTGAACGGCTTTCGATAAAAAGTGGGTGTTGGAAATAGCCGTTGATAGCCGCACTTGGTGCGGGATGTGCCTGCTCTCTGTGGCCGCAGAGGCATACGTACGCACTAGTCAAAGGACGCGCAAGCTCTCAAAATGTTTTCACCCCACTTGTTTTTCTTCCAACACACCTTCTCCTCGCAACACACCTTCCTTCCAGTACACAACTTTCCTCAAATCTTTCCTTCCACCAAGTTATCATCAATCAATCATGATTCTCATCTCCACCTAAGCGGTTTCAGTCCACTGCGTAAAATCCCCACCGTAAATCATTACCTCCGCAACCAAGATTTTCAACAGTGGGTTTCCTGACTGGCCGAGTGATCTAGCGTGATCAAGTGGGAGTTTTTTTCTTTTTCGTGTGACCGGCCAAGTGTCCGTGTGGCACTTATGAGTGGTCAACGGGGGCTGCTACTCAAGATTAAGAGAGAGATGCATACACGGTCCCTGCACTAGGTTTACCGGTATAAGCACACGCGCACCTCAGCCCCATCAGGTTCCTAGGGAAGAGGTACCGGTATTCTCGATCTGGCCCGTTCTGGGAAACAACCCTGAAATCTTCCACCTGAATCATATCTTTTTTTAGGTAGGTTATCTATCGATCTTTGGGCACTGGTGGGTTGAGATCTTGCGGGGCTTTGTTAGTGGTCGGGACGGAACGGGTGTCGGGGCGAGGGTGGGTTACCACTTGGGACATCGGGGTCTTGCATAGAAATTTTGCTTTGCTGAGAATAGGATTCTGATCTTTCCGCGGCATAGTTTTCCATAGACTTGGGGGCTGGTAGGTTACGGTATTACTCTAGGTTATGCACTGCATCAGCATCCCGGGGCAATACAAGTAGGGCTGAATTTTGGCTTTTGTAATAGCCGAGACAATATCTAGTGGCACAGAAGCACCCCACGTCACTCGCACGGGCTTATCCGCAAGACATTCCCTTTTTCGGCCGCCATAGGAGAAACGCCAAGATCTGTGGGAGATTACCGGTTTGAGGTAATACAGCAAAAGTATGTGTCTTACAAGAAAATTCCCTCTTTTGTTCTATTGCCCTGCAGTTAAAACTTTGTGCTGTCACCCAGACGATCGTGGCATGTCCAGCTGGCTCTGAGGTTGATCTGCCTCGGACTGCAGCACTATACTAGTATATAGCCAAGGACTGAATGGTGATGCGCCACTTAGGCGCGGTATCGGTGCCGCAATGTCTTCAAAGTTAGGAATATAATTGCTAGAGTGCAATGTTATACAACTCTATCTGCAGTGTAACAGGTTAGGAATTACTGTATGGGGGAGTGTATTATATTATTAAGGGGTTTGGGGTCATCTCTCACTGTGTCATATTGGGCGAAACTGATATTAGTTTCCAGAGTGCCACTACCTTGCTCGAGCTCTGACTTTTGCTGGTAATTGCCCTATACCCATGGCGTGTCCACATGCATATCTTGGTCATGGCATTCAACAAGGAGTGTGTTTGTGGGTGCCAGAACTTTTCTCTGTGAATGCCGTGATTTCCAAGGGGGTTTTGCATCTCGGAGCTGCGTGTCTATCTTTGTATGTGTGGTGCATTGTTTGGACACTTGCCAGCTTGCTCGTTGTATTGAGTCTTCAGCCTTGGGGTCATTGGCCAATACTCCGTGTTCGGGTAATTGTCATGGTGATACAGCAGTCAATGTTGTGCCCAGGTTGGTGGTGCTGCGGTTGGTCGGCGCGATAGTGCACGTTGGAGTGTCTTTTTCCTGTCCGCTTGGAAGCGGCCAATGGGTATGGCACAACGTGTAGTGAAATATCCTGAGTTGTGGCTGGAAGAGAAGTTAAAGGATTCAAGATTAGAGAAACATCTAGATATGGGTAGGTGAGTGGCATTTTGCCGAAAGTTGCTAGGGTTGCTGCTGCTGGTCTGGATGATCGTGTGGGTGGGTGTCTTGGCTGGAAGATTTATATTGGGCGGCAGTAGCTGTAACTCCCATTGTTGGATAAGTGGGTGTATGTCTGGTAAGCCCGCCGCTTGGCTGAGTTGTGCTATTACTCTGTGGATCTGTATTCGCACCTATTCACATTCAACCTACGAGGCTGTGCGGGTTGTGAAAGTGAGTAAAGAGAAGATTCGGGGGAAGAGGACACTTAAGCACGCACGGTTAGAGTATCGCTTTCGGGGTGTTTCGGCGGGGTTAGCCTACTTGCGCTACGAACTCCCTGTTGTGATACTAGTGTATAATACTGGTTTCGCAATCTCTATGCGCACAATTCACGGCTTTGGGTGGCGGGCGAACCTAGAAAGTTCCCTGCTATATTCTCCTGAGGCACCGGTACCGTATCTGCGATTCATGGTTGCGCTGATGTCATTACGCCCCTTAGATGCAGTGATGGACTGAAGGACCAAGCTTCTCCGAGTAAGGGGAGGTTCTTAATCAGGCAGTGTGCTAAGGCCACATAATAAGGTGCGTCTTGTGGCACTGAGCTCGGATGGGAGTGGCCCGCAGCTGCAGGAAGGGTGATGAAAGGAGGGGCGAGTAACTGCCTAGCGCCCCACCCGTAACCAACCTAACCTCCAACCAGACCTGGCGGAGCTACAGAGCCTTCCATCGTGATTAGAATGTTTCAAAAAAAAGAGCGGGTGGAAAAAAGAGAGGGAAATACCAGTACTGTATCCTGAGCACCAAGAGAAATCAGGGCGTCGGTCATATTTACAACTGTTGATTCGTCGCTAGTTTGTGTTTATAAAATGATGGGGGAATCTTCCCTTTATTGTTGTGGCTATCAAGAATCTTCTGGCCAGAAGGCTAACTTGGAAGTTGATCGGGGTATATACTGTGGGACACGCAGATGGATTCGCAGTTGATTGCGTGGGGACTTGTGAGCATTGCATGCTGTTGATCGTGCTGAATTTAGTAGTTTGTGAAGAGAAACAAGGGGTATTTGAGAGGAAGAAAAAACTATAAAGGAAGGATATTAATATTAGTAGTCGATAGTATAACCCTATCCTTCTTCATATCTCTTTGCACAAAATCAAATCAAAGTGATAATGGAGGAACTCTGTGGGTTTTTCTTTTCCCTTTGATGCCTAAAACCTTCTCAATCGGGTCTTGCATTTGTGTTGAAATCAAGTGGTGCTTGAGACGTGCTATCTCACTAAACAAACGCCAGCGAGTCAGAAAACCAGACCTTTAGAAAGATCTGTTAAAGCAGCGAGATCCCTTGGCGCTACAAGGCCTATAAGAAGACCAACTAGGGTCATTTCGGACATTTGAGCTTAATCAAATACGGATCGAGTAACCCCATCGTGGGATGTCAGGTTAGGGCACACTAGTGAATATGAGTGGGACTTGTTACCATGTCGAGGGTGACTGGTTTTTCTGGTGTTGGTATGACAGGGGCCCACTGTGCGAGTGGTAACTACAAACGGTATTTAGTCTCAATTGCGTTCCTTTCTCTGCATGCATCTTTACCCTTACATCGAACAACAAGCACACTTCAATTTTCCTATCACACCCTTTTGTTCCGGGCTTCTCACAACTCTGGCCTCACCACAGCCTCATAACGGTGCTTGTAAGGCGGCAGTTTTCCCTGCACTAGGCCAGACCTCTATCAAATACGACGACGGCGAAAAGGAACAAAGTGAGCAAGACGAAAGGTTCCTGGAACAGTGGCGTGCCGTGAGGGATATTTTTTGACATCTAATAGTAGGTTATTCAAACATACAGGGACTGGGTTAAATACTTACTGATTGGTGGACTTTTATATATATAGAAGATTCAAGAAGATAACCCAGACTAGAAGAAGTGGGAAAATGGGGTGGAGAAGTTCGTATTCGGAGGGGATATCAAGCTTTGACTTTGAAGAACTCGAATCCGACACTATTTCGGTTGATCATATGCTGGCAGAAGCCAAGCATGGGATTAAAGATATTGGAGGTGATGCCATCAAGGCCACAAAGGAAAAGGTTTATGCTCGTTTGGTAGAATACCTTCAGTTTCAATGCTATCCGTCGGAACTGAACCCCAACTTTAAAGAAGCCAATCTTAATGAATTAGTCTTTTACACAATTGGTCCGATACTGTCGGATTTTAAAAGCGAGACAGAACACGACATACGACTCAAAAGGAGAAGGCAGGAACCCATTTTTACAGACTCGGATTCGCAAACGGAGGCCATTGAAGAATTTATGGTTGATGAGATTTCTGTGATGGAGAGATCATTTGTTGTGATCATGGAAACTAAACCCTCCTCTCGAGGAGAGGCGACGAGGCAATGTTTACTTGCGATGGAGGAAATGAGGAACCTGAATGGCAAAGGGCAGGTTTATGGGTTCATTACGACAGGTGAGGATTGGAGAATGGTGAAATATGATGGTGTCACGTTCCAGATGGCAGAGAAGTTCACCGTTCTGTTTCACACAATGGGCAAAGATAAAGACCGATGGATGAGGGAGGGCTCATTTTTGGTGGATTGCATCATGGTTGCATTGTACAATGGAGGAATTTCCTGAAGAAAGAATTTTTTGTTTTACCGTTGGGTTATTTGAAGGAGTTTGCGCTTCTGGAGGGTTAGTTTATGTTAATGGGAGGGCCAGGCTTTATGGCAGAGTGTTAGAAGAACGAGTTGCTTCATTATTCATAATGGTAACATTTTTTAATTGAGAGCGTGTCTAGCGGTTATTGGTTTTGAATAGTGCTATTCCTAAAACATAGGTGGCAACCGAACACAAGAGTTATCCAAAGTTAGCATAATCTGTCTAAATGGAAGCCACGGTAGCATCTCTGACTGACCCAAATAAAGGCTAAGAAATGTGCTGTGAGGGTATTTCAGGCCCGGCGGCACAAACACACTTTGCGCAGCGTATCGAGAAATGGATGCCGGTTAGGTTTAGCTAGGGTAAGTTTATGGAATTAAGAAAAACGCAGCGAAAATGCTTCTGTCACCGGTCTCAACTTTTTGCCACCACCAAAATATACGAGTACTTACTGGCTATCACTCGAATTCCCTAATCCGGCCTAGTCCCCATACAAATTCCACGCCTTGTACTAGTAATGCAGGTGGGCCCGACTTTTCGCTACCTCCTAGTACAGTACCAGTACTGTGCAGCGTTTGGTAAGAAGTGATTGGACAGTTGTTTGGGGTTAACCAGTCAAATATCCCTGGCTGCTCAGGTTAACTGCTCTGCCCTAGCATACCAGTACAGTACTGTAACCACTCGGCACATAGGGGCCATTTCCAAGGGAAACCAGGTTCTGCATTAGTTTTAAGGCATCACACTCTCCCAAATATCATAAAAAACTTTTCTCCAATATTATCCCCGCTTTAGGAGTCGTTAGATCTCCGATCTTCCCACCCCGGGGAGTTTGCCTTATTTCTCTTAGCTCATGATTCAGAAAATTGACCCAAGGGATTTTGTGGTAGTCAGAATGTGACCCCTCTCTCATAACACATTGCCTTCCTTGATGCTGGAGTTCTGGAGGAACCACCCACATTCAAACTTGCAGCAACTCTCTTTCAGGCAGCCACCGCAAAAGGTGCAATGAAGGCACTGGTGACAAAGGCGGTAGTGTCTACAGGCTACCTACGTTTGTAGGTTGGCATTACCTCATCCTTTCGCTAGGTGTTTATATTTGGTTGATACTTGAGAAGCTAATATGTGGGATTTGTAGCGTGGAAATAGGTTTCTTGGTGTGTCGTCCAACACAGAAGAACTGCGATGAGTTCTCGACAAATGTGCTGGCAATGCACAAGCCTGCACATCCAGTGCGATTGCTATGGGGATGTTCAGCCAGTGTGGATGAGGGATGAAAAAGCGGCGAGGAGATTGGTCAGATGAGGGAGGGGGGCCTTGCCGGAAGAAGGGCTAAGCATGAGGGAATGGCAAGAACCAATGGCAGTGATGGGGTAGACGGGGAACAAAGGAGGACGGGAAGATACAGCCTTATAGAGGTGGTGTTATGGATCGTCCTGAGTGAGGCCTCGTGACTTATTCAGGTTGAGGGGTTCTGCTTTTGAGCGGGTTTGAGTGGGAAGGAAGAAAGTGCGATTTTGAGCCTTTAGAGGGCCAAGAGCTACCCGGCGGATGCTATAGATGCTCTATGGGGAGCTCATCTCCCTGCGGGGTGGATCGAGGGAGATACTGTAGGCATAGTAGCCGGTTTACTGTTCAGGTCTGGGAGTAGGGATGGGTTCGTGGTAAGGATGGGCTCATGGATAGGGATGGGCGGGGTAAAGAAATCATGCTCAAAGATATTAAAGAGGTATTCCTGAATTTGGCTAGGGTCCTCTTTTACTGTCGTCACTGCTGTCATCGCCACCCTTGGCTGCGAGAAGGGTGGGGGAGTGCTGGTTTGTGGATGAAATTGCTGAATCTAATCATAATGAAGCCGAGAGGTCTAATGGCCTCTCAATTTCCACAATAATCGCAAGTGCGTTTCCGGCATCCACGTTTCCTCACCTATAGTTGGCAACGGCGGTGGAATTATTCAAGAAGAGGTTTCCCTTGTTAAGCATTTCGTTCGTTACAGTTTTCCGGATTATTACAGGGGGGCCGGGCCAGCTAGGCACGGGTGCCTACGTCAAATTGCTGTTCCTTTAATGGGGTTGTGTGAGTAATAGTGCGTTGAGTTTGAGCTTTATGGAATTGGATCCAGAGGAGAAAGAAGTGTACTCAGGTGCAAATTAAAGGTTGGGGCGTAGTGATATTTATATTGCAACCACGGCTTTTGGTTGTCACTCCGTCCCAATTTTTAATCTATACAAGACTGCCTTGACTAGGAATCGGTACATATGATTCAGTGTATAGGGGATCTTGGGGGATGCGAAGGCACTCGCCTGGAAGGGACTTTTGCGTTAATTTTGAGCTTGGTTGCTTTCGGGGTTGTATTTCCGTTTCCTTAGTTATGTTTCATTAAATTTTGTTTCACCCTATTTCTCTGCAATCATCTGAAGGTGATTGTAGGCTCTCTACTGGAGTAGTATTGGTCATAAGACCTTCCAGGCGCATTTATAATACAAAAACACGTCCTACGGTAATTCCATTATGGTATTGGTGATTTTTCCTAGAGTGGTCAGCTTTGCCACCTGCTGTTACTTGTATCTAATATATTTATCCTCCGTCGGTTGCGATGTTTCCCTCGGCTAAACCTGCTATTTAGGTATTCTAGAATCCCATGGAAGTTGCGCTGGTACTGATTTCCTTGAGCCAATCGCCCCTCTCGATGTTTAAACTGTGGCGACTTGGCGTTCTTCATGCCTTCCTGTTGGTTCGGTTGCCTCAGTTTTGCCTTAGTTCGCGTTAGCCTCATTTCGACTTTCATGAGAATATGGTATGATAATTTCAACTGGGGCCTCATGCTGTGGCGGTTGAAAAATTTTCAACTCGGTTACCTTAATAGGCCGGTGCAGACGACCGCCTCCAAATTCGTGGCGTCGGATGTAGTCTGGGCAGATATACTTTCTGCTTCCACGCTGGGGAAAGCTCTCGGCTTGTGGGCAAACTACCGGAAGATCCGAAGATATTGTCTCGGCCGAGCCATGAGCGCAGCTGTTTTGGATTGCTCAAAGTTATGGGATGCAGAGATACCGCTATGTATTTGTTGAGCGAGGCTATGTGCATTGAGCAAATTAAGTTGAAGGCTCTGGATGGTGGGAACGTTAATTAGGGGGAGGGGTAAGGCTAGAGGGATTGAATTGGATAAGGGTCTGGGGGAGGTTGAATTACCAGTAGCCGCGCCTTCGCCGATGGAAACAGGACAGATGGGACTTGGGGTTGGTCCTGAACGTGATATCTAGAAGGGACCCAGTATGGACGAGGGCCGGAAAAAGGTGGAGGTGTGAGGCCCGAGTGCGTCTTTAGGTACCGGTATAGCTTAACTGATATCGGTAGAGTGTTCAATTCCGATGGCGTTACCGGACCCATCTCCTACATCATCGCCGACTATATCTCACCGCGCTGCGTTGTCCACAATGACCCCTACCACACGCCCAAACCGTCTCCAATGGTTCACTCCTACTGAAGCCACAACCTCCCCGGTATATCCCCACTAGGTTTAATGCAAATACAGCGTACCGCAACGCCGCACACATCCATCTCTGGGCAAACGGCCTCGCCTACTTCCTGCGCCCTGGTTTCTCCTAATCCCTCTTACCGGTAGAAGAACTATCGGTCCTTGCAGCGCCCCCCAACGGCCTCGTCAGCTGACGATCTTAATTGGTGGGGTCTGGCGATTACGGGGGGCGATAGGAAATTATTCCCGCCGGGGTGCCAAGAAATAGAGGTTGTTGCAAAGGTTATGGAGGAGGTCTGGCGGAGGAGAGATCGGGACGAAGCAAAGTGGGGAGCAGGTGTGGGCGCTGTGACTCATTAGGGGGGCGTAATGAAGGACTGTTGATGGGGTGTCTTACTCGCCTGATAATTTCCATTATTTCTCTCCCCTTACCCCACGGAACCCGCTGCGTTTCGCCACTCCTCAAGTCACGGGATAGGGGTGTTTACTATCATACAAATGGATTGTACGGTTTGTTGAAAATTCATCTCATTCACTTTGAAGGAGGAATGGAGGATAGGGTAAAAACTAACGGATAGTGCTACCTATCCATTCCTTGCCCTGTCGTCGTTTGTGAAATTGGGTAGTCAGATGAATCCATGATATTTAAAATAAATGGCATTTTCCCGTTTTTGGCCTTGTTTCCCTTTCTCTTGGATGCATGACTGGCTGGGTAGGGGGAGGATGAAGATATCAAACTCCTCATCGAATTCTGTTTTTGGAGGCGCAGATGAAATATGAATGGGGGTTTTTCCCCCTTCTGAGGACGTCATGATATGTGGTAGGAGCTCCTCCGGGTCATGGCTTATCATTCGCTTGGCTGTGTGGTCGATCCTAGGAGCTGGATGAAGTGGTTGATTTGAGAGAGTGCTTGGCGGGGTTTTGTTTTCGCATAATATTATAAAGCACCACATTTTAAATTGCTGCTTGGGTTTGTATCATCTCTGACCTATATGCTCGGAGGAGGGTTGAAGCTTTAAATAAATTACACTGGCTAATCTTTAAATAGGGGTTTACAGATATTATGTCCTAGCTGTACTGTATGTACCTGTTCGGCCTCTGCCAATCCTATCCATACTAGTACTACTTCGTTACTAAGAAAAAAGCTATGTATACAAGGCAACAAATAGAGAGAGGAGTAATAGCTGCCTTCCCAAGGTAAAAGAAGCAAAAAATAATAATTCTATTCTATATTTCTTATTTTATTTTATTTTATTTTAGTTCTTTCTTTGCCAACCCCTCTCCCATTCGCTTCTGCTACCCGCCGATCGCCAACCTTTAAGGTCTAGAGTCGGATTCTACCACCTCGTAGCAGGATTGTTAAACCCCACAGCCCTATTGATGAGGGCTAAGTTCTTCAATCTCCCAGTCCCCATAGGGCAGGATTTTTTAATTCTCCTGCCCTACATGACGGATCGTTCAATAATAACTGATTGTCAGCATGGATTGAACTCCTGAGCTCCCGCTAAGTGCACAGGAGTGTTAACCACTGCGCCAGCTAGGTATTTCATGCAAGGTAAACTTGGGAACTAATATTTATCCTACTGGAAGCCTGATTTTGGGATTTTAATGGGTGGGTACTGTGTCTCTTCCCGAATTGCCGGTATATTTCAATGGAGGTGTTTCTTGCTCCTTATGTGTTTAATGAGAGATTCTCCGTGGCTTAAAACAGAATCAGTGCTTTGTGCGCTTGATACTCTCGCATGATACGATATGAAACTATACGGCCGATACTAGCCTAGCATTCATGCACCTTACATCCAGATCATCTACTTTTCATCGCCTTCTTTTACTTGCTAGTCAACGGATTCCGGGCCCGAAGCTTGGGAGGTCTCGTCTGTGCACTCTTCCCGTTCGCGTCTTTTGGCTTTTTGGATCTATTCTTCATGTGGGCGGATTGGTTCTACTTAGGCAAGTGCTTGGACAGCTCGTTTGACGACATTGACGTTATTGGTGTTGTCTTGTATGGTTCGTGCTAATCTTCATTCTGTTTATCCGGTTTGGCCTTAGTCTCAATCCTCGTTCGATCTTTGAAAACTGGAGTCTTGCCGCAGCGATCCATATTTCCGCACCCTCTGTTTATTGCGAAACACATTTCACAGGTGTCAACCCAGGCGGACCACGCCAGGACCTTGATCCTCGCCATCCGCATTGATCTCGGAGCCCCGGACTGCACAAGGTAGGAAAAAAAAAAGAAGGTTATCATCTCCAAACACGAAAGTTGGGAATCGAAAATGGTGGAATTGAAAAATTGAAGGGGGGGTTAAAAGCATGAGTTAGGTTCAGAGCTATCCACTAGTAGGACTGTACGGGCGGATCATGGCGAGGAAAAAAAGTCCATTAGTTTTGTGAATTATCGGGCTGCCATCAGGAAACCAGCACAGAGCGTGCTATGCGTAGACCAGCGCTGCGGGGTTAGAAATGTTAATATCAAATTAGCACCGAGTCTCTTTTTTCCACCTGAGAACATTTTTAGCTGGAAACTCACTATAGATGCTAATATTCAGCTCATGGAGGCTAGGGATGATACTATACCATAATACACATCCCACTCTAGGTTCATAGTCTTAGCTGATTAAGCTGTAGGCCGGAGCTGCTGGACCAGGCTGGGGTGTGAACGCCTGATACTTGTACAGAGTTGGGATACTAAACGCAGCTTTGCATCTTCGAAAAACTGCATGATTGCTAGTGGGTCGAAGATAAACGATTGATTGGGAGGGAACTTTAGGTGCCACTTCACTTGAAGTACGCCTGTTGAATTTGTATTGTGGACCATTCGACGGGGCGAAGTGAATAAGGGCTCATAATTTCCAGTTTTAAACAAGTGCATTTTACTCGATATTATCTGGGACATAAAGTTATTAAGGAAAGGGGAATTCATCGCTGGTGGGCAGCTAGCCCTACAGGGGACTTATGTCATGGGTTGTTGGTATTTGAACGCAGCCCGCGTCTAGGGTTAGAATCGTATTCGGAAAAATTCAGTGTTTTCTAGAACTCGCCTACAGGGTCTGTGAATTAGTCCAACACTGTGGGGAGATCTGGCACTGAAACCCTCTTATAGTAGGGGATATCTTCCCGCTTCCCAGTTTTTGCAGTGCAACCCTGTTATGCTTGATGCCCCAGACTAAGTGGCTCACTTAGACCAGAGAATACCCTCCTAACTAAGTATAATAACGCTAGTTTTTGAATGGGATGTGTCTCTCTCGCCCAGGGGGATTTGGTCCACACCAGTCAAAAAGCAAATGTTTACTAACTATCATAGTGGGAAAGGCACCCTATAAATAAATAGGCTCTGGCTTAGGATTAGTTTCTTCCAATGTAGTTTATAGCCAACAATCTACAAGTTGCTAGTTCCCTGCCTATAGTTGATTAGACTTGATTTCAATAGCTAAGTAAATTGGAACCTGATTTGTACCATCCATCTAGACCCTCGTCCATACCTTCCTATACCATTGGTGACGCCAGTTCCAGGTTATCCAATACCCGCTTGAGGTGCTACATATATCCGTCTATGTATATATGGAAGCAGTTTACAGTTTCAGTGGCACAGCCTCGACAGGGCTTTAGGTAATCAAATGTACCCTAGTTTTGTTCCAATCAGTACCCTGGTATTATACCTGATAGTGCTTTTTTACGACCCTCTGGCTTTGCGACAGGGCGACATAAACTATTTCTTGGTCAATGGCGTATCTCCCTCGCAAAGCAAGGTACTTAGTAGAGGTAAATACGCTCTTTAGGAACTGCTGGTTCTATTCTCGACATGAACCCCTTGGCCCAAGAGATGATGCATAAGTTCAGGTAGGTATGATATTAGCAATACAGGGTTTTCTAACTCACAAGATAAGGGAAATCTGGTTGCTTTCAGAGAGATGTTGAGTGTAGGGTGTTTCTTATGAGATCTTTGCTATCTAGAATTCAGGTAGGGACTCACAACCACCTGCACCGTGTGCACACAACGGTGCGCACCCGATAGGGGGTTCCTAATGGTATAATTCTTGGATATAAGTCATCTTCGGTCTGGTGAAGTGCCCGTCAAAACACACTAGAATCAGCGAAACCTAGTCAGCGAAACCCACAGCACAGCAGGGTCCTCGATACCAATAATTACCAAATTTCGCCTATGGGTAGTTAAGAGCTGGGCGATTTAGGCCATGTCGTTTTAGCTGCAATTAATTGTGAATTGACACTTATGGAGACAAGCATAGAGCAAGCTGTCGAAGTGTTGGCGCCAAGTCTTGAAATTTGTATGGGAACCCACATAAAAAACGCCTTAATTGAAAAATTGCAATTTTCATAGGCCCCCAATGACGCAGAATGGGTCTAATTTGGTTGGAATTTTAGTTTAGAGAAGTTAATATATGCCTCTAGCGACTTGGGCCCTTAGATACTCAATTGAGATGAATATGATACTGTTGTGTGGTTGTAGTGATGGACACGATCATGCTCGAGCAGAAAATTTGGCCCATGCTCGAGCATTGATCGAGCTCGATCACACCAAAAATTTATGATCGAGCATGATCGTGTCCATCACTATGTGGTTGTAGAAATGGTGACTTTTGGAGAAAAAAGGGCAAGTGACGATAACATTTGTCACCGAACTTGTACAACCCACTCTACTGGCCTACCCGATGGGATTACTATGCTACCAGAAGAGGGAGAGAGGGAGGTAGAGTTAGGAACAATGGGTTGGTGTCAAGGAGATATTGAAACTGGCACTGCACTATATCACGCTTTGTTTCTGAGTGGTCTCCCAGGCTATTGATCGCCAGCGCTATCCTTGGTCAGTGTGGGGCTGTATAGACCAAGCAGTAAATTCACTTGTCCTCACTCGTCTTGTAACCTAGCGGTTAGTCTTTCTACTCGAATATAATTCCTCACCCAGCCTCTTCAAGCTTATTTGAAAAATCGAATCATTCAATTGGGGTTCCTTTTTCTGCCATTAACCGTTTTCATTAAATTGGTCGTTGTTACTCGCGACTGTATTTCTTCTAGCCTACCTACAGGCTATGACACTATTCCTTGTGTGGATATGACCACAGCTTTTCCTAACAGCTCAACATAAGAGGTGAGCTTATTTAGAGTAGGCACTGCTGTATTTCCCTAAAAAAACGTGGATAAGGTTAGTAGATGGGCCTAGGTTTCATCTTTGTGAGAGGGGTATTGTACCTTCTGTCTAACATGCGGTGGGTACCTAGCATCTTTACTCAGCTGTGGGTTTCTTTCGAGAGGAGGGAGGGAAAAACAGTGGAAATTATTAGGGGTGTTATTTGATTTTTAGGCGTTTCTAATGGCATATGTTCCCGCGGTCTCAGAATAGTTGGCTGGCTTGAATTATCGCCTTTCCTCAATGTACAGCCTCTTCATCCTAAGCATGGGAGTTTTCTACAGAAGCTATGAGGATTTTGCATATCATACCAGATATCATAAGGGGCATAGCTATAAGACATTGAGATGGCAGTTTTCTGCTGTGAACGCTGGATGGCCACCCTTAGAGGCTTAGAAAAGATTTCCTAAAACTCGGCTGGCTATATCTCTTCATCAAAAGACTAATATTAAGAGTCCTGATGGCTGCCTCTTCCGAATTGCCCCTATCAAGATTTGCTCTATTTATTAAGGCCCTATTCGGCAAGCACAATATAATAATATGCTGTATTCAGAAATACAGCATATTATTATATCGTGCTTTGCCGAATAGGGCCTAAAAAAACATCGGTTATGATATATCATATCTTGCTCGCTTGTTGTGTTACCAGCCGCTGAGAGATAAAAATTTGGGAAATCTATGCCTACCGGAAATTATTCGTTGTCTGTTGATTTTAAGAATCAGGGTTGGAATTTGAGGCTAGCATCGACGTTGCCAAGAAATGCCACGGTCGGGTTCATTCCATTCCATGATTATTCATCGGTCAAAAGGGCGTCATCTCTCGCTTCACTCTCCGTTTGCTCTTTCGGATCCTCTCACAATCAGCCATCCCGACGACCCTAAGTTATTAGAGATCAACCCTCTCCAGTGATTTCAGCTCTCCCGAGTTTTTAGAGCCACAGCCTGCGTCGATAATGTCAAACGAACCTCCCCATGGAACCGAGGTGGTGGAGGGTATTGCCTCCCTGCTTGATACCGATCTGTACAAGCTTACTATGCAATGCGCCGTCTTAAAGAACTATCCTGACGTCGGTTTGTTTTTCCTATTGGCTGTGCGAAATTGGAACTGACGATATGTTTGGCAGACGTAACCTACGCCTACACAAATCGAACATTTGACCTAAAGTTATCGCGCCAAGGCTTCGAATGGATAAAGGCTCAAGTCGCAAGTAGGAGTTCCCCGCAGATTTTGATCCACCGGCCCTCCACTGACCTGGGGCGGTTAGAATTGGGGCGGCTTCGCATCTCACAGGCGGAGCTTGAGTTCCTGCAAAGTGCCTGTCCTTATCTCCCGAAAACCTATCTCGCCTACCTCGAGAAGTTCAGCTTCAAACCGGATGATCAACTTGTACTCGCCTTTGCGCCTGACGCAGGCGTTTCCGACCGTATGGCGAATGAAGGGAACGAAAGCTCGGGGAAGGTCGAATTTGTACGCGATGTCTCAACCTTGTTATTCCGAGGCTGACGGTGGTGCGAAGGGTGACGTGAGAATAGACGTCCAAGGGACATGGGTAGAAACAATACTCTACGAGATTCCGTTACTGGTTCTTGTCAGCGAGGCGTATTTCAAGTTCTCTAACACGGATTGGAACTACGAAGGTCAGGAAGAGAAGGCGTTTGCAAAGGGCCTGCGGCTTTTAGAGGGTGGGTGCTTGCTATCGGAGTTTGGGACGAGGCGGCGAAGAAGTTATCGTGAGTATGGGCTGCCTCGCTTGGCGTACATTTTTTTACTGAAACGTCGGCAGATACCCAAGAACTCGTATTGAACGGATTGGTTCGTGCGATGGCGCATTATGAGAAAAGTGGGGGAAGGGAGGGCGAATTGTCAGGAACGAGCAACGTTCATTTTGCTCATAGGTTTGCGCACGAATCTTCATCGCCTGTCACATCTTGGAAAAGGGCGACATAACAATGTGCTGAAATTACTTGCTCAAATTTTGTAGGATGGGGCTCAATCCTATCGGAACTGTTGCGCACGAATGGTTTATGGGCATTGCTGCAATTACAGATGATTATACCCGTGCCAATGAGATCGGCCTCCGACAATGGATCGATTGCTTTGGTGAGGGGGTGAGCCTCTAGTATCGATATTCTTGTATAGAATTGTGCCTGACATTGTTGACACAGGTCCTCTCAATTGCGCTCACCGACACCTTTGGTACCCCGCACTTCCTTAGAAACTTTGCCTTGAAATATCCTCCATCCGGCAAGTCCTACGCCGAGATATTCGCTGGGGTCCGTCAGGACTCTGGTGACCCAGAGGAATTTGTCAAGCGCATACGCAAGTTCTATGATGAACAAGGGATTAAATCGAAAAAAACAATCGTGTTTTCGGACAGTCTGGACGTTGACCTATGCCTAAAGTATAAGGAGTTCGCCGAGAGAGAAGGTTTCATGCCTAGCTTTGGTGTCGGGACTTTTCTGACAAGTAATTCCCACATCTCTCATATTATTCATCTGCTAACTATTCAGACGACTTTGACCATTTGAGTAATCCGGGACGGAGATCCTGGCCTTTGAACATCGTCGTTAAAGTCAATTCTGCGAATGGTAAACCTGCAGTGAAGATTAGTGATAATATCTCGAAGAATACTGGTGACCAGGCTACTGTTGAGAGAGTCAAACAAGAGCTGGGGTATGTTGAGAAGGAGTGGGAGGATGGCAACGAGCAGAACCGTGGGGGAAGTAGAATCTAGCCAGGGTTCTGTTGCTATCTGAATAATTAGATCCAATAGATTCCCCTGGGTGTTGCGTTTCACTCTGTTTGCCATTATCCCTAGTCATGGCAATCGGCCTTCATACTAGGGATAGGTAAAATTTGCCTGTAAACTATGCTTTCGAAAACTAGAGAGTCGTGATCAGAGAGAGCAAAAGCAAAAAATAGGACCTCATGCAATATTCCAACCGTGCTGATTAAAGATAGAGAAACTCTCGGCTTGTGTCGAGGCGAGCACGGATGCTGGAATCCAACTATTGGGATGTACTCAAGTACTGCGATACCGGGCGAGTAAAGTATCATCCTTGAACAGCCTTGTACTCGAGTACTAGTACTACTCGTGACCATTGATAAAAAGATAGAAAATGAGACAGAATTTCGGAATTTTGATTAGAGCGTTTAGTGGCTTGAGCCAATGGGCGTCCGTATTTCTAGCCCCTGCCCCACGATCTCGCTACCGGCGACTGTACTAATCTAGTTATTGACAACCTTGAAATGCCAGAATCGAATGAACTAGTCTTGGCACGAGTGATGATTGATGACAGAATATCCTTCTAAAGCTCTAGGCCTTCTCCTTCAATGGAATCCTCCTACAGCTCGCAATTGGGAATTTTGGAACAATTCTAATGGCCTTACGTTCATGTTTTTCTATGGTTTCCATGGGGGAACGTTGGATGAGCTCTGATAGTCTTTAACTGCTTCCTTCTATTTATTTTTTTCGGGATTGAGCTACAACAGGGAGGAATGGACGAGCTATTGAGGGCGCCCACACTAATAGAACAACATTCAATTAAACCATATTTCACTGTTCGTTGGCGGTTTTTTATATTTACCCTTGGAGTTTTGTATTTTCAAAATTGTAGTTAGGTTGTAAACTCACTGCTGTTTATTGCTTAATTCTCGTGTCTGCTGCGACTTGATAGAACCCACACTCTACGGCCGCTCTCAGTAACCCTACACAACAATCCTATCAGAAAACCCTCCACATAGTTCCTTCTCAACACACACCCCCATCTTCGGTCTAGTAGTACCCCCTCTTTTGGACACTCTTTCTTCCCTTCTCCACTCCCTTCTCACCTCACGACAACAAAAGGGTTCCACTATCCACCACATCCTGCTTCCGAATCTTCCTCCAAAACTTCACCCAAACTTTACTAAAATAGCTGCCTTACAATTCTAGGCTGAGAAAGCATTTTTACAGCCTCAATACAATCGACCCATGATGGTTACTGGCACAAATAAACAAGAAAACGTTTCCCATGAAATCCTCTCTCAAAACCTCCGCTCGGTCAACATCCAAGACCTCTGGGCTCATGACCGGCGCCTCGTTAGCAACACCGGTAGCAGGGGATTAGCCTACTGTTCTTCCCCACTGGGACCTGGTAGGGGCGGCACGGCAGTATCTGCCTCCTCTATTGAAGATTGCACTAGAGGGGCTAATGAAGTAGAAGTAATTGCTGAAGGGACCACTCCAAGTATGACTGGTGCTCGGGAGACAGGAGGTTGTGGCCGTGGTTCTTTCCTTGCCGTTTATCACGGACTAGATTGGAATGATTCTCTCGCGATGCTCAATTGGAGATTGCAAGAAGCGTACACAGAAAGAGGTCAATCTACTACTGTCTCCACTGGCGCTACAGCCTCATCTTCCATTTTACCTCCCGCAATGGCGAGTGACTTTTTAGAGGCAATCTCTGAAGAGACGATCGAGGAAGAAGCTGTTGAAATGGAGGCTATTAGTCCTCTGGAACTTGAATCTTGTTACTCAAATCCCTCTTCTGATAGCCTAAGCGACAATGACGGCGACTTGGAGGGTATCGACCCCCAGAAAATTAGCGTACCTTTTCCTCCCCCGGAGAACCGTGCTTCAGAATACGCGCCCTCGGTCCCCCCCCCGGAGAACATCTACCACTGCCTAGGTTGGACCGGTCGCCTCAAAGTGTTGAACCAAAGCCTGGGGGAGGCCTATGAGAATGATACCGGTAATCCTAACTCCCCCACCAATACCGCCCGCCCACAAATAAGCTTTTACGCAGAAGACCCTCCGGTGCTGCCTCACTCGTTCCTCCATGGGCTTCCGCTATTCATCCCCGACCCCTCCTCCCCGCCTAACCCTACGATACAACCATCACTGCACTACCAGCAAGAGGTATATCCAACGCGCGAGCCCAACTGGGGCCCCTACCCGTGCTTCCCACATCAAAGGCCGCAGGTGCCTCATCATTTGTTCTGCCCATCGGCTGCCCATGCCGCTACCTGTGGCGGGATTTTTGTTGACCCTAGGGCGGTAGCCGCAATAGATCACGTAGTTTATAATTCTGCCATGATGATGTTTGAAAACTTTCGGCGGCAGTTCCTGGCCATGGAAGGAAAGCCTAATGTTGGTTGGCGGCCAGTATGCGGCGGGGAGTTGGATACTGCGGGCGCTACACCTACATCTACTCCTGGGGTCAATGATCCGGTAGTTTTTGGCTATACTCCAGGGGAAGGGAGAGCTAGCAGAGAGATAGACAAAGAGCCCCATGAGGAGATCCATGAGGAAGTGAACAAAGAGATGGAAGTCGGAAACAAAGTTGAGGCTCGGCCTGCGGCGCCAATAGGGAATACCACCACAAATAGTATTGATGCCCAGTCCATCATCGCAAGACCAGCTATGCAGGATTCTAGCACTCAGACCAGCACCGAAGCTGTCCAGGATCGATTGGGCATTACGGAAACCCTAAATGCTAGCTCCCAGACCGAAGTTATCGAAATCACCTCCACCCGAAATTTCGGCGTGCAAACCGATGTTCCCAAAATCATCCCTAGAAACAAGGCAGTCGGCTCTTCTACACAGACTGCCCCCACTAAAGCCGGCAGCATAGATACATCTACCAACGCAGAAAGCCTCCCAGCGGGAGTACATCCAGCACCTGAAACTCAGCCTCAATCACCCTCCACCAAAAAGCGCAAGCACAGGAGGAAGAAGAAGGCAAGGAGCAACACATTTGAGATTGCAAACTCACCACCACCACCACCACAGCAGCCTCCTCCTCCTCCATCTCCATCGTGCCTTCGTTTTTCCACTGCCCCTTGCGGGTCCCTGGGCATCCCTGAGCAAACCATCACCCCCATCGCTATGGACAAAGTCAAAAAAGTATCGCCCACACCCACCCGAACATACACGCAAATGCAACATACTAACCTCCACAGACATTGTTAGAGCCATCCGTTCAATCAAGCGAACAGGGTGAGGAACCAGTGATTACATCGTTCAAGCTGGGGGTTCGGGGAACTGGCTCACAACTTGATTGGCTCAAAGCGATTTTGCTCTTCTCATTCCTTTTCCTGTTCCTGGACCTCGCACTTGGTCCTGAGGGGGTTCCTTGAGTGATTTGTTTCCTTTGCAGCAAACTTTGGTGTCTAAGAGTAAGAAGGGAGGAAGGTCGAGAGGGGAGGGGGAGCGAACAATGGAATGGGCAGACGGAGAAAATAACTGAGAAGTAGTCGCTGCATGAATTCGGGGGTATTCTGCTTTCTTTTAATCCTTTACTCCATTTCCAATCTCTTTTCATTTTCACCAATTAGTAGCTAATATTCCTTTCTCTTTTCCCTTCATATTTTTTATATTTTTTTCATTTTTTCATTAACCGGTTTTTTGCTTAGACATTTCTCGTACTATAGCAGTTACCGGAGGAGTTTTATCGGGATAGGTGGTTGGAGAGCAAGTGGCTTATGATGTCAGAATCGTTACAGTACGTGCTTAGAGGCGTTGACGGCCAGCTTTAGAAGTTATATTGCTACAATACTTCTTTCTTTTTCTCTCTCACTATCATACCTGTTTTAGCATTTAATTTCATACTTCCAATCATTACCAGCCAAGTCCAAAAGAATTCTAATGTAAAAAATCCACTCAACATGGGGTCAATGAAGGGGATAGTAGGATTTCTTGAGAAGGAAAGAGTTGCGATAGGCCCCAGTCATTTCCCTGGTTTCGATATTCACACAAAGTAGGTTAGATTCTAGGAAACCCCGGGAATCCTCAAGGTGACACTAGTACTACGATTTCCCCCTTCGGAAAGTCCTGGATTTAACAGAGAGAAAAGAATTGATTTATAAATAGAAACATCTGGTTTACAAGAAAAGTAATTCTGCAGCCCTAGTAGGACCTTGCTAGTCTAAGAAAACATTCATCCACAGCATATTCATACAGATGCATCCTGAGAACTACTTCTTTAGCGATGGGTTTTTTGTTCTTGAGCTCTTACGGACCCCAGCTCTCTGTTTCGCCATGCGCCTCTCTATGATACTTAAAGGTTTGACCGCCTGCTGTTTCCCCTCCGGTATGGTCGACGCGCTATTGGATATAGGTAAACCACCTGGAGTAGGAGTATCTAAGCCGGCGCTAATCGGTTTCTGTTTTGGCGATGCACAGGAGTACAGTATCTCCCCGTAGTATTTCCCACCCATGGCATCTTCGTCGGGGTCAGGGACATCTTGCCAGGGACCTCGGAAGGTAACGAGGGGGAGCTTGATCTTGCGCCAACTCTGATCGGTGTCAGGAATGGTATTACCTGCCTGACAAGGAGGGATTTCTAGGGGCTTGTAAACATCCTCGGGGTGCTTGCGAGCGGTGTCATTTCTTCTCAGAATTTCTTCATCAACAGGCTTGTTTAATGCCTGGAGAGGGTAACTAAAGACGCCAGCTTCCCACCAATCATGTGGGGGGTTCCAGTACACCTCTTCTCCGCCCTCCTCTCCTTCTGGGCCCGAGATATTTAGCCACTTGCGCCCCCCGGCGGCAGGTGTGTAATAAACAGTACTGTTCTCGGTAGAACAGTTCGAGAAAACCCCGACGTGTGGTTTAGATGGGGTCATAATCTGGTCTTCGCCCTGATCGGAGGGGCCTCCGTAATCTTCAAGGCCTTTGATGCTAATAGGTGCCCATTCTTGTCCAGTCAACGCGCTAACTCCAATTGAAGAACACTCGTCGTACGGACTACTAATAGAAGATAGATTACTACAGGGGGTGGATTGTGAAGCAGGAGCGGCCTTTTCGGACGAGTGGACCTCCGCCCTCGTTTCCCAACCCTGGATATGGAGACTAACGCTCCCGGGAGAGGTAGCCCCTTGACAAAACGGCATCGGCGGCGAGCTTTCCGCAGGGCTATCAAAGCTTAGCACAAGAGAGGGCGTAGAGGAAGGCGTAGAGTTTAACCACTCTCCTCCAAACCGATATGCCTCTCTAGATATATTCTCCATTTGTAAAAACACTCTAGAGGATGGATTACTTCCGGTAGATGCAAACGCCAGGGTGGAAACTAAATCATCAGGTGGCTCCCTAGGAGTGCTGTGGAATGGCTGAAGCAGAAGAGACATTGGATTCCTCGGATGTGTAATCTCGGGAGTTGCCTGCTCACATGATTCAACGGCTAGGTTGGATGTTTCCTCTGAGTGGTGCCGAGCGAGTATACTCTCCGAGCTACTAGGTGCCGACGGACCGCGATGAATTGGGGCCCCACTCCTAACCCCAAGTTGCGTAGATCCGGGGGGCTCCTGAGTTTTTACTTCAGGGCCTCCATTACCTGTAGAAAGCCCGAGCGGAGAGAGTAGGCCAGCAGGAACTTCTAGCAGATCTCCACTTTGCCTACCCACAAAATTTACAGGAGCCCGCACTCCCGGATCGAACGAAGAAAGGCCGTTTTGCTCGTGGTCGTAGCTCGCATGCGCATTGTCACCTGGAGAGTGACACAATGTTCCCTGAGCACCTGAATCTAGAGGCTCGACACCTGGGCAAGGAGGCGTGGGTGCATTCTGTCTCGGGTGGATTTCTGCCAAAAGATTCTCACTCGACCCGCATCCACTTGGAGGAGATCCTGGCAGACTGAAACTGCTTTGTCCTTTGTGGATGTGTTCAGGGGGTGCTTGTAGGTTGCTTTGTCCCGGGGCCAGCGGTAAGTTTTCCCCCGGGGGGAAACAAGGCGGGTCTGTATTCTCTCTAAGAATCGGCTTAATCACAGAATGTGTGGAAGATCCTGGATCCGATCGTTCGGTAGGGCTGCCCTCCGAGGCAGCTATCTCAGGGGTAGAAGTTGGTGGTGCAGCCCGACGTTTACGGGAGGTAGCTATGAGATTGGATCTTTCGGTCTTGCTATTAGAAACCAATATTAATGAAGGGTTAACATATGATAGCTCAAGGAAATCGGGATACCTACCCCCCCACCCTAGGTCGTTTAGGGCCGGGATTTGTCCTTGGAGCGGTTTCTAAAATGGGTCCGATGGGACTAGAGGACATCCTGTTTCTCTTATTTCCAGGCATTCCCGGAGTACTGTGAGCGTAACCCACAGAAGGCCACCCTAAATCAAAAACCTAGTAGAGGAACTAACAGAGGTGGCGGTCCCGCGATTGTTGATTGGTTTCCTCGGTTGGTTCGTTAGTTTGATAGAGAAGGGGCTTCCAACTTCTGGGTTTACGTAAACACAAACATAGGTATTCAGACTCCCATAACCTTCCCTATCCACTAAGACCTCCCCCCGTCCAACATAATAATATTATGATACTAATATATTTATTAGACCTCATTTGGCACTGATATTTTTTATTTATGGCATATCATAAGATTTTTACTATAGAAGTTATGAAATATTATTTTACTACTGAGCTTTTTGATTCTAGCATAGCTCAACCTGTAAGCCCTATAAAATTATGATGGTTTGAAAGACGGTGAATAATCATTTCACCTAGAGGATAAAACTATGCAACATGTTACGCAATTCTAAAATGCCCCTTACTGATAACTCAGCATAGCTGTAAGTTAATCATAATCCCTATAGCACTCTTCGACCAATTGTGATACCGCTACTTGAAAAATTCCTGGATGCTCGAGAGGTCAGTCATTGGATGCCCATGCAGATGATCATGATCACAACACAGTGTTTCAAGAGCAGGCCACACACCCTCCAATAAGTCAACAAAAAAACTGTCCCAGTCATTGGTGGGTAGATCAGCCAATTTCTCAAAGGCATTTTGGTCACCCACTAGCTCCTTCCTCTATGAAATGACAGTCCTTAAAACTGCTACTCAATTGAGAGGGGTTACGCGAGTATAACAGTGCCCGAATGATAACTGTAGAACGCACAGAGTGCTAACCTAAGAATAGTTTGGGATGTAGGGCTGATTAGATCTAGAATATCAAAAATCCCAAGGCTCGACGGTTGTGTCACCCAAGCTGATATCATCTGATAGTGGATATTAGTCAACTGCTGCCTTAGGACGACCTCCCGAGGGGAAACAAATTGTTTTCAGCTTGAATCACAGGGGCTGTAGGAGCCCCCTCTTACATGCTTTAGTCTGATTAAGCACCCGGTGCCTCTCAGCCGAACCTATTCTATCTGTATAGGGTGTAACACAAATCCGAGGCGACCTGGCTCTTCTAAACTCGATTCCCCCTAGCCGAGGCTTAATCCGAGCCACAACGTTACCATACCCAAGGCCGAACCCGTACTCGTACCGAGCAGCGACGTTACTATATCCCTAGGGCTACTTTAAGGGTCGAAACTCCTCAGGAATGCTTCCAATAGAACCACAATAATGCGATAATGCCTTCGTCATTTGTGCGACCGCCTGTCGGGGGCTCCGCAACGCTAAAAAAAATTCTGCCAGGTCTTTGGGAACCAAACATGGTGGTATTGAGAGATGGGGTCCGGTTAACCTCAAACGTGGCGGTTCAAGTTAGGTAGCGAATGAGGCACTCACTAACTGAGTATGGTTGCTTTTTCGGAAACACCATCTACTTTATGCTTATTCTTAGACATAACGGTCTAGCGGTAGAAGGTGCAGATCACCCGAAACGTGCTATTACGTTGCTACCCGCAAGCTACCTGAGTAGGGTCCCCTTTGTGCCTTGTGCCAGGCTGGATCCTAAACTTGATACATCAGCTTTTTCCTAATTATCTAGGTAAGGGATTGGAACGTAGTTTCGCAAGGCGGTAAAATAGTTGGTTGGTAAAATTAAACACCTTAATTACATTGGATAGGTCCCGGTTGAGTAGCTCTCATAAACGAGAGCCTCTAGTACAGAAGTCAACACCGTCAGGCATAATAATACAAGGCTTTGACTTACACTCATACAGTATACTACCGATATAACACAAGGCTGCAGTGAATGGTCTTTCCAAAACTGCCCGGCCTAGCCAATAGGCAAACTGCTTCAGATCCTCGAAGCACAAAAGCATATTGGATACCATGGATGCAGTTGTTCAGAGCTCAAACTACGCACTCCTCGATAACCACGGACTCCAGTGCCCCACCATCCCGATTACCGCATTTCAAGCACGACACACCCATTATACGGCACAACTACTAGTGAAATACCAGTAGGCGCTCAAGCACTGCGCACAGCATATGCAATTTCTGATGGAATCTCGGTTATGTTATTCCAATAGCGCTACGGCGGGGAAAACAATTCCCGAGTATCATAGGAGATTGAATCTCATGCCACTGCCTACGAGTACAGGCGCTTCTGCCTCAATGCATTACCATATGATGCAAGGGATTCAAGGGGGCTAGGCCACCAGAGCTTCCGAACTTGAGGTCCGGGTTAGGGTTTGACCACTCCAAATAAGGAACTCTCATGGGTTAACCCGACCAATCACAATCAGAGATCACGAGATTAATCCTTGAGTATGATATGATGCATACATTTCTCAGAGTTCCCGATCCCAAAGATTTCCCGAGCCAACACAGACATACTGCTATCAAGAATCCAATTATGCTAATAGGCCCTCAGCCGATTACCTGGCATATGGCTGGCTAATTGAGTGTATTTCCCTGAGCCTGGTAAACCAGCCTTCAAATAGATAAAGACCATGAGCGAATGTAGGTTGTGTGGGGACCCCTCTTCGACTATCCGCCCGAGCACTTCCCCCCTAGATTGCCAACGCTGGGGAGCCTCGGTGTTACTTTATGGAAATATAACTCAGCTGCATAACAGACGCCCGCCATCCAAGGGGCAAAAGCCACCCCTCAAAAAAATCGAAAAAAGGAATACGATGAAATAAAGTTTTTTCGCGGGAACTGGCTCCGGCCCCCAGCCTCCCGCCCCAATGTTCCTAATATCCCAGACTTTAACCATCTTACCCGAGGCTCTCCGGATCGCCGGGGAACAACCCCGCGTCAGCTAGTAACTTGTTGGCTCTTTGAGGGAAGAAATACATGCGAAATGTGCGCTGTAGGCGAGACCGAAATCCCTCCCTTCGCTATTGGGGACTTGTAAATGGTGGATCCTCAAGTGAATTCTTAAAAAGTACCTGTACAATTCACTCGCTACGTGTTGTTACAGAGACAAGTCACGTGGCCAGGCTCCAAGACAGACAACAAAGGACCGCAAGATAAAGTGTTCAACTACCTTCAAACACCAGGGCAACCGCCACCTCTGTCTCCCCACTTTGGAGTCGGGTCTATCTTGCGGCAGTGTGTTCAGTCGTTGAGCTGTGCTTTTATGTATAATACTTTAAGTTATCGAGAACGAGCTTGAGGATCTGGGGTCCGGGCCTGCTGGAGATGGGAGCCTAGGTCTAAAATTTGTGCGTTATCGGGGAGAAGGCTTAGGAAGATGCGGGTAAACTGACTTAGTTTGCGACTTCTCACACGGGCCTTTGGGAGTGGATTTTTAGGCGAATGTGTCACCAACCCGCCCGAGACGACCATATACTATCACTCGGTAGCCAAGGCTACTCTTGAAAACGATACAACGTGAGGCCTGCTACGAACCCCAGATGCCTCATAGCTTGAATGAGGTTGGGAAACCACAAATCGTAAATTATTGCGAGCGATTTCTTATTCAAGATCCCAAACTTCTTCGCAGACTCTTTCATGTCGACTTTATAGTGGTCTTGAAGTCTACAAGGTATAAAGCACTTAGGAATTCGCCAGAAAGTGCCACCAGCTTCTACTAGCACCACTCCATCAGACAGGCGCTATCTGCACTGCTCCACAACTGCCCTTCCTACTAGAAACAGCTCATCTCACATCAAAATGTCCGCAGGTACAGTGGAAGCCTTGGGGCCAAAGATTTCGCGCTGCTCAGCAGTGCTCCATCGAGAATCCTGTTCTCCCCCTCCATCGCCTCCACCATCTCCTTTAGGGTGGCACATTGCGATGGCCTATCGGGTGCGCGCCCAACTGGAACAGAAGTCCCGTGAGATCCTCGGACATGCGAATCCCCCTAACCTATCAACGCCCATGCGGAAGATGGAGGGGATAATTGAAGGGATGGAGAGCACGAATGCCGCCCTGGAAATCGGCAGGATACCCTATGATGGCGCCCGTCGATCCTTCCAGCTCTCGATGGAGATGCTCTTTGACATGAGTGCGGAGCTAGATGGACATCTGCGCCGCATCCAATATTCAGCTCCAGAGATGCCCAGGAGGCAGAGGGACACGAGAGCCCACAGAAAAGGAACAGAAGGAGGAGAGCAGTGGGGCGATCACCCATCGCTCTGGCAGCTATTTTCAAGAGGAGTAGAGACCTTAGTGAGCGGGATCTGCGGGAGATCTCGTAAAAGCCGGGTTTCAAGAGAGGGTAATGCAGAAGGTGGGATAACAAGTTATCCTCAGGTTCCAGGGAATGGCATCGATGCACAGTAGTGTCCGGGCTGACCCGGCGACCAAGGTGTCTAACATAGTCCAAATAGGGCGGTTTTGTATTGTTATCGGTCCGATTTGGAAACAAAAACGTCAGCGGCCCAGCTGAGAGAGAGGAAGGGTGGGAAGGTTGAAGGGAAAAACAAGCAAGGAGAAAATGTGCAAGGAGCGGAGGGAGTCAGATGAATTACTGTGTTGATCAAAAGAAAATAGAAATCTTGAAAATTTCGGGCTTACCACCTTGTGTCTAATCAAGACTCCAGTATATAGAGACTAAAGAAAATAAGATAAGTCGCACCACCCTCCAGGGCACCGGATATCAAATACAATATGCTTAGAAAACGATAACGCAATACACCACATCCAGGACTTCTAGTTAGATTGCAACATAAAACGGGGGAGATGATTTTCTTGAGAAGGCCCCTTCTAGGCTCCTAAGAGGATAACAAAGTATACACCCACACCATAGAGAATGACTCCCTATCAAGTTTCAACTTCCCAGCCAATAAATCAATTATGAGACCCTCCTCTATATAATATATTTATATAAGTGCAAGAACAAGGCTGGTCTCATTCACGGTTCACCAACAAAAATAAAAGAGGATTGGGGGAAGGATGAATAAGTAAACATAACTAATCACAAGTACTGTACCTGCACCAAAAGAGTGCAAGTATTCCGGCGAAAGACGCGAGCCTCGTAGTACCTCATCCCCGAGAGCTCACAAATAACTTCTACAAGTTACAGGCATAAAGAACCCGAACATTTGAGTCCGAATTTTGTATGGGCGGTCAGACACCCACAGACATTTTGCCATACAAATTCCTCATCCCTGTGTTCGGGTTCTTTATGCCTGTAACTTGTAATACCTTCGGCTCCGGCACACAAGAGACGAGGTTCTTTCGGCCAACCACCTCCGAGAACAGCACTTCATACCGCCGAAAGTTCAAGGCGACGGTACACCACCACAAGATAATAAATCCTGGTTTTATTCTTAGGCAACAATGTTTCCCGGTGCAAGGTTTCCTATTAGCGGAGAGGGCTCGAGGCCAACTGGCCCATGATGGAATCCGGTAAGTTGGGTTGATATTAGTATCCGTTTAAAATATAGCCGCAGTAGCACCATGGTTACGAGCGAGGAAAGGCGCAGTAACCCCCATAAGTTATAGCGATCATCCTAGCTCTTTGCGTAAGAAAATCCCTCGGCCGTGCTACCGCTGATCCGGTTCTCGGATCTGCATATTTTTTTCCGTCGCCCCACCCCCCCAGTGGTACTCGCACAGCGTTCCGCCACCCAAGCCTTACGGGATCTGAGTCTGTAAAGCTACAGCTCTCTTCCCTTACAGGTACTTGAGCAGTGTGATCTATCCACGTGCTGTGCGCCAGTAGGTCATGCCCCAAATCGAAGTTTCCCCCTCTTTAAGTAATGCTAGAGAGGTACAGTACCCGGGAGGTGTTTTCGCACAAGAAATACCTATTCGGCTGGCTAGCCACCCCAACATACCCTTACTAAAACATCTCCAAAGGTACTTGTGCAAGTAATTATCTATGGTAACCAAGCACTGGATTTTCTCTCTCTTTTTCCTCTCTTTTCTTTTTCCAGAGTACGCTTTCCGCGTCTAGCCGGGTACAGAGTCACCACTGCTCGAGTACCGTAAATTCTGGGTAAACTCGACCCGCCGCCATGCTTCTTAAGGCAGCCACTATTCCTCTCAAAGGCTAACCCCGTGGCGAATTCGCTCTTTCGGG
>Ga0307513_10000737_pt1 | contig 46971 bp, 49 predicted proteins | sample 15_EM_MG_FD_202174 | JGI IMG/M metagenome (GOLD analysis project Ga0307513, IMG submission 202174) | Populus trichocarpa ectomycorrhiza microbial communities from riparian zone in the Pacific Northwest, United States - 15_EM | ecosystem: Host-associated > Plants > Roots > Unclassified | place...
GGGGGGTGGGGGGTTGAATACCCTTAACGCAATCTGTTCTCAACGCTAATCTCCGGGCCTATAGGCGCCTATCAGGCCTGATAGGCTTTCGTAGGCCGATCGAATTCGGCCTATATGGGCCTAGGCTCTCTTCCGCAGCGGCCTGCCTTAGCCCGGCCTACGGCCTATAGGCCGGCCTACCATCGGCCTGGCCCGTTGGGAACACTGCCATTCACCGAGTTGTATACACTAGTGTGACAGTGCCAGGGAGAGTCCTGAAGAGTGTGCCGGTGAATTACAATAGGTTATGAGTTGGAGGAGATTCGGCCAAGATGGGTGGTGGAGGAAAGGCGAGGAGAGAATCGACATAAACAGGTTGTATGTCCGAAAGGGAGCTTCAGCTTTGAGGATAACAGGACTCCTGTTTTCCCTTTGTTCATTGTTTGGAGCATCCATCAGACATTTGCTTTTCACTTCGCTCTATCTTCAGTACACAGACTAATCTTTTCAACAACAAGATTCAGGCACAGCGGATTCGGAGTTCAGATACGGATTGACGCAAGTTGATTTTATATAGCAGATATAAAAGAATACAATTCAGACAAAAAACTTATCAAAGGAATGGACAAGCGGAAAGTGATCAAACGGAAGTGCAGAATAAGATAAGACAGATAGAGTTCGTTACGGGGCGGACGGGGCCCCGGAAAACGCGGGCCCCCGGCCCTTTTCCCCGCCCTGCCCCGCTCAACGGCCTGGGGCGGGGTGTCTTTTTCGGCATTCCCTGCCCCTGTCCCCGCTCAGGCCCCCGCCCCACCCATACCCCGCACGGGTCCCCGTTAAAAATGGGTCGTAACAAATGGGGCCCCGTCCAGGGAATGAGTGCGGGTGGGCCCCGGGCGGGGGCGGGGCGGGGATTACCCGAAAAATACCCCCCCCGGCCCCGTGCAAGGGCGGGGCCTTGTGAGTGAAAACCCGCCCCGCCCCGCCCCGTAACGAACACTAAAGACAGACGAAGAGGGAAGCGAATGATGAACTAATAATGAACAAATCAAGGGAAAAACAAGCTTCCGTATATCCTATCCTTCTTCTGTAACATGCTAGCAGCGCATGCACAATCCTGCTTCTCGGTTCCTCCCACTCAGTAGCTGTGATATCCTCTTTCCCGAACCAGATCCGAGGTTTGATCAGAATTTCCCGAGGGTATCGGCAAAGTGGCCAGCCATAGGTTGTGCGTGAAACCGAGGGTAAAGCTGATGTTTGGTTATCGTGAGTGTTCCTGTTTCAGTGGGGTGTGATTGATCCTGTTTCGTCGAGTATGCAGGATCTGTTGGAAAGCACCGGCAATCACTGCGTGTCCACTATATTTGGTGTTTGTACCTTTTCCTATATTTCCTTGTTGTTTGTTACTAGTTCCTTTTGTCAGTCATTATAAATCTCGGAGGAGCGGCGAGTATACCTAGTTCGTATACTAGTCGAAGGATTCTCAGAGGTGGCCCGCAATGTGCGGAGAGGAAAGCGATGAGTGGGTCGGAACAGAGTGCGAGTTGGTGCGCGATAATGTTCACCGAAGGATTTCCGGAAAAGAAGATATGTGGTGGGGTTTCTTGTATTTAAACCATCTGCTCTGCCATAGATATACGGATAAGTCAGGCACACATCGAATCAATATACACACGTTTCCTCCTTGGCTTCTTTGTACTTCTTCATCTTTCTAGCACGTACTTCCCCCATCCAGACCTCATAACAATAGGATCAATGTCGGATATCGTCTGAAGCTAATGATGGTGGAGCAGCCCTTGAGCAATGGTGTGTAACAGATGATAGTAGTAGTGTTTCTTATCCAGCGCGCATGAGAAGATATGCACGTGATGAGCAGCATAATTTCCAACATAATCAATCACTCCTTTCCCTATACCTCATCGGATTTGTTTTCTTGTCATCTTACCACTTCGTATCGATAAAAGTCTTTGGTTCTCCCACCATCTGTGATCGAATCCGCTGTGCACTAAACCATTTGAAAACAAGGTGAGTTGATCAAGTATTGCTCGAGCCACTTGACACTCTGTCTGTCCATGGTTGGTAGGCTCGTCGAGAAGAATGATATTGGGATTCTCGAACACGGCACGGGCAAGAGCCAACCTCATCTTCCAACCACCAGAAAGGGAGGTGAAAGGAGAATCGAACATGGTCTCCAGGAAACCGAACTCACCCAACTTAGTCTTGAAGTCCTCAACAGAAACACCAGCACCAGTCTCAGCGAGCTTGTCAAATGTCCATCTAACGACGGCCTTCACGGTATCGGAAGAGTCAAGATCGTGCTCAACGAAGACGGTCTTGACTTCCGTGTTCTTGGGGAAACCCTCAACCTGCTCGTTGTTGATGGCACACATGAGCCTGGACTTTCCGGAACAGTTGGGCCCACAAAGACCGTAAAACACTGACCTCTCTTCAATCGTAGATGGGTCTGGTTCAACAAGATCTTGCACTGTAAGCCAAGTTGGATGTGCAGTTGAAGAGGTCTTGGCCCTCTCCATCATCCTCATCAACCTCCATATCAGCAGCACCAGGGGCAGCATGCTTCCTCAATGTCTCAGCGGTAGCCTATGCCCCACCATCGGGCAGGAAAGCGGCAAAGTATGGGACAATGTGCTCAGTCCAAATGAGATTCTCATTCTCCTTCCGATCAATCAAGCTACCAGCGAATGCAAGCAATGTAGGCGAGAATAGGCTCAAATTTGGCAGCAAGGTCCTTCTTGCCAGACAAGACAGTCTTGACAATCTCGAGAACAACCTTAGAATCAGCAGCGGCTGAGATCTCGGGAATCTTGCCGTCCGGGACAACTGGGTGCAACAGTAGTATAGCTATCATATGGACGATGAGGGGCCGTGAGTTGGAGATAGAAGTCGGTGGGAATTCATTAGCAGCTCAAGTGGTTGGTTTTGGGTTCCTGGCACACTACCAATTGGTTCATCAATGGCACACACCCCCTACGCACTCGGCTCAAGGGGTTCTCCAATGCGAATTGGAGTATGAGGGTATAACAAATTAGCATGATATGTATATTGGTATCATACAAAGTACGAACAAAAAGAAAAAACCCTCCCAGGTAACCGCTTCCGACGACCTCAAGGCCAAACCCCAAGGTATTCGGCAATCTGCTTCCTCTGCTCAGCAACACTGGCAGTGGCAGAAAATCCCAGAAGCCCAAGTATCCCCGCGACCTCCTGACATTGATCCCCTATCAATCATAAAATATTAATAAAGTTCACTGGCTCTAACAAGGACAACTTGCCAGTCATCTGAAAAAGGCTTTGACCAGTGTGTGGGAGTTGGGGGTGAAGTGGTATCCCAATGGGATAGCGCAATTGTGTAGTACCAGAGGCAGCCGAATTATACAATCTCATTGGAAGAAGTTGTTGCCTAGTTGACCCATAAGTTATGCTCACTTGCCAAATGGAGATCAGTAGAGCTACTCATTCTGAAATTGTCCAACTTGGCCCCGAAACAGTTCATACCTAGTTGACCTATAAGTTATGCTCACTTGCCAAATGGAGATCAGTAGAGATACTCATTCAGAATTTGTCCAAGTTGGCCCCGGATCTCCTCAAGAATAGACATTATTTCGATGTGGTTTGCAGCGGTCCGTTGTTCCTGTTCATCCATCTCTTGTTGCAGTACCTTCGTCTCTCGTCGCAGTGCCCTCATCTCTAGTTGCAGTGCCTTCCTGCTTCGTCGCATTTTATTCCTCGTTTGTCGCATTTCTTGTTGTAGTTAGCCAAGAGCATCCTCTTTTTTTAACATTTATGCAAACTGGTGGAGATTTTAGCTTCCTACCACCTTATTGCCCTGCCCTTCTGTTGGTACGGGGAGTTTGTAGTTGTGTGTTTGAGTTGAAATTGTTGTGAAGTTGAAAGAACTCAGTAACTTCTCAACCAAGCATGAAGGATCAACTCCTACTTATTCAAAACTTGAAGGCAAACCGTTGCCAAGCCTCAGTCACAGCTGCCACCAAAAATTAGACTCTATGATAATTCTCATCGCCACCGAACTAGGGTGACGGTGCCCCCACGACGTTAGAGGTCAGAAGTCCTAAGCTTTGGCGCCCATGCCCAACGCAACCCCAGAGCAAACCCCACATATGCAATGTCACAAACCTCTTGTTTTGAAGAAGTCTTCTTCCCTCTCAAATATTCGCCAGGAGTTCCAACTTGCAACGAATATAGTCTGTGTTCCCAACCGTCCAGTCCCTCCGTCTTGTGGTGAGAACGGGACAGACTACGGCTCATAGTCCGTCTGTTTTGGGGTGCTAGGACGGGCTACCCTCTGGAAGGTAATGACCGGACGGACTACAGAGGACTATAGTCCTAGCGCCTGGACTTCCTGTACGAGCCAAGTTGGTGCAGCTCCGAACGGATTCTTTTCACTTCATAAGACATCACTCGTGCCGTCCCCGGGAGTCGTTGTTGGTATATGGTTTTCTGCTCCTCTCAAATATGGTTCCTTTCTCCTCTCAAATGATTCTTTCAGCCCTTTATGTTTTCATACTCGTTACTGGTTGAGTTGAAAGCCTATTGTATGTTCTTTCGTTCTTCCTTTTGTTCCTCTCAAGATACTTCTTTGATAATCTTTGTTTTTCCTTATTACTATTAGGGGAATGCTGTGGTAGTGGCTGAACTCAATTGCTATATTATAGAGCTGAGCTATGGCCTTCTTATTATTGAATTAACGAGGGTTGTTACGATAAGAGATCTTCACCACTTTCTGTTATCACTTCTTCGTCCAAGTTCCGTGCCCATATTCCGATCGCATATTACAACAGTCGTCGGTATTCCACCGCTGTCTCTTACCCTTCCTGGTCATCTTTAACCGTCCCCTGCCGTCCCCCGCAATCCCCTGCTGTTCCTGCCGTCCACCACCCCTGCCCTGAGCTAACCTGTCTCACCCTATAGGGCCAGCCATCCTGCCCAAAGACGGCCGTCCTGCCCTTAGGCTGCTCCCAACAGACTCTAGATAGTAGTTCAGTTCGGTCCGGTCCTCTTGGCAGTCCCCCCACGGGGCCTGCCGAGCCCCCCAGACGGTTGAGAACACTGGATATTGTTGAATAAAAGATATTGAATCCAACTTCCAATATCCAATCCCAGGGAGGCCACCGTCACTCTACTTACTGCTATTTTAGCTGCAAAATGAAGTGATGTTCTATGATTCTAGCCCAGTTTTAAGGAGTTTGTCATATGACTTGTCAGGGTGGGAGGCGGAATCTCGTTCTAGAAGTTCTCGGACCCAAGCTGGTACTGTGCCATCATGGGCTATAATACATCGGGTATAAAAGTTTGACATGCTCCCATCCGAGGTGTGAGAACTTTTGGAACGAAGCCATACTTTGCACTGATTTGTCTTCAGTCAAGCGGACATCAAAACAGATTCTTATCAGAGTACGGAGAAAGAAAATGAAGTTGTCCCCTGGGTGAAGAAAAGAAAAAAGTAGAAGAAGAGGGCGTAAGGGGCGACACTATTTAAAGCATATAATCTAAGAAAATCATGGGAGAGTGGGAATATATACACAGCACACACGTATGCATGCACAGAACAGGAAGCAATACAATGCAGTATAACAATTTGAGCAGTTAAAGAGATCAATAAAATGGCCACTGGGAGTAGCTTTTCAAGCCATATTACAATATATTTATCATCTCTTACACTCATGAGAATGAAATGGTTGTATATTTAACCTACCCCAGGACTTTATCGCCACCAGCCAGAACTACCCACTTACCGGGAAGGGGAATTCTGTTAGATTGGTAGACTTCTTGGATTGGAGAAGGAGGTGTAGGGGTAGAAATATGGAAGTGGTCGCTATAAGTGGGGGAGTGGTAAGACCTTTCAGGTGCTATTGTAGAACACGTGAGATCCCCAGTGTGTGAGGCGGCAGGAGGTGGTGATCTGGTCTTTTTTATTGTATGCAACACTACAGTCTCACCCCATTGCCCAGGGTGGCCCAAATCATGAGTTGACCATCCAGGACAGTGAAACCTCAGAGAGAGTGAAATCGTTGATAAAACTTAATGCTTGCTAAAACCTGAAAAGCGAGTGATTATAGGCTGGGCCTGACTTCCAGCTGTCCACAAAATGTTTAAGATAGAGGTAGAGTGAAAAAAAAGGGTTGGGAGATCAGTGAATAGAGAGAATTTAAGAAACCCCCCAATACCAAACTTGAATAGAAGCATTTTCTCTCAAATGATCCTGTCAAATTATCAACTCAGAGCCCGCCCAATGCCAGCAGCAAGACTTGCGTACAGAATAGAGTTCATTAGGGGGCGGACAGGGCCCCAAAAAACGCGGGCCACCAGCCCTTCTCCCCGTCCTGCCCCACTCAACGGCCTGGGGCAGGGTGTCTTTTTCGGCATTTCCTGCCCAAGTTCCCGCTGAGGCCCCCGCCCCACCCATACCCCAGACGGCCCCCGTTAAAAATGGGTGGTAACAAATGGGGCCCCGTCCAGGGACTGAGTGCAGGGGCCGGGTGGGGATTACCGGAAAAATAGCCCCCCGGCATGGTGTAAGGGCGGGGCCTGGAGAGTGAAAACGCTCCCTGCCCCGCCCCGTAACGAACACTAGTACAGAAGCTAAAGGCGGAAAACAACTAAGAACCATGGTCGAACACCGCTACTGATACATGAGCTTTGTTGCCTACTTAGGGCAGTTTGGATGTCATATTTCAGAATAGGATTGTGAGAGAATCCGGAAGAATGAAGTGTATTTCGAGGTAGATTGCACAAAGGGGGAACATCGTGCGCACCAAGGAAAAATCCGGGGGGAGTGATGTCCGAGACAATAGGATGTGACTGCACTCGAGTAGTATAGCTATCATATGGATGATGAGGTGCCGTCAGTTAGGGATGGAACTCGGTCGGAATTCATTTGCAACTCAAGAGGTTGGTTTTCGGTTCTTGGCTCACTACCGATTGGATTAGTGGCTTGCTCCCCGGAATATTGGGCTCAATGGATCACAATGCGAATCACAGTATGAGGGTATAACTAATTACCAGGTTAAGTATACTAGTACAAAGGACAAACAAAAAATGAAAAAACACTCGCTTTAACCCCTTCCGGCGACCTCAAGGCCTAACCCCGAGGTATTCGGCAATGCGCTTCCTTTGCTCATCAACAGTAGCCATGACAGGGAATCCCTGAAGCCCAAGTATCCCTGCGACATCCTGACATTGATCCCCTAGCCATCATAAAATATTAATAACGTTCACAGGCTCTAATCAGGAAAACTTGCCTGTCATCTGAAAAAGGATTTGACGAGTGAGTGGGACTGGGGGTTCAAGCGGTATCCCAATAGGATAGCGCAGTGGTGCAGTTGCAGTACCAGAGGCAGCCGAGTTATGCAATCTCAGGGGAAAAAGTTGCTGCCTAGTTGACCCATAAGTTATGCTCACTTTCCAAACAGAGATCAGTAGAGATACTCATTCTGAATTTTCCTGAACTGGCCCCGAAGAACTTGCTCCCTAGTTGACCTGTAAGTTATGCTCACTTACCAAACCGAGATCACTAGAGATACTCATTCTGAATTTGTTCAATTTGGCCCCGAATCTCCGCTAAAATAGCAATCATTTGGGTGTGTTTTCCATCGGCCCATAGTCGCAGTTGATTCCCCTTTTGTTTCAAGCCCTTTGTCCGTTGTCGCAGTGCCTTCATCCGTACTCGCCGTACCTTTCTCTCTCGTCGTGCTGCCTTTCTGTCTCGTCGGACTGCCTTCCTATCTCGTCGCATTGCATTCGTTGCATGTCGGAGTTGCTTAGTCTGTTCTTGCACCTTTCGTCGAAGTTCATTGTAACCAACCACTGCAGGCATGTTGGCAATCAGGGCAACTTGGTTCTGAAACCCTTGGAAGCCATTTTGAATGTCTTGTAGGTGATTGCCAATGGCTGGAAAATCCGGTTGGGCCATTTATACGTTTGTAGTATCTCTGGTGGTCTTCTGAACGAATTGGAAAATCTGTTGGTAAAGGTGTAGGTAGTAGTTAGCCATGACCGTCCTCTTTTTTAACATTTAGGCAAACTGGTAGAGATTTTAGCTACCTACCACCTTATTGCCTCGCTCTGATGTTGGTAGGAGGGGTTTGCGGTTGTATCTTTGAATTGTTTGAAGTTGAAAGGACTCCGTAACTTCGCGAAGAATCTACTCGGACTTATTGAAAAAGAAAACACTGGCCAAGACTTAGTCACGTGTGTCACCAAAAGTTAATCTCTCTGATGGACAAAGTGGGGGGTCAAAGAACACAGAACACAACGAACAATACACAAAAAGTGCATTGACACACACTGATTTCGCTTGGCATGTTCATTGAGGCTCTGGATTCGTTGATCCCTCTCCTACTCTAATTGGCTTCACTATTGAAACTAGGCTAATGGTACCCCTATGCATAAATTGGAGTTAGAGGTCAGAAGACCAGTGAAAACTCCAAAGACACAATGTCACAAACTACTTGCCCTGGAGACTTCTTCCTTTTTAAATATTCGCCAGTAGTTCCAACTTGCAGCTACTATACTCAAACAAAAGATATTGAATCCAACTTGCAAATACCAGCTGCAGGCAGGCCACCCTCTCTTGGCTCGCTGCTGGTTTAGCTGCAAAATTGAGTTGTGTTCCGTGGTTCTAGCCGAGTTTCAAGAAATTTGTCAGCTGACTCGTCATAGTGAAATGTATAGCCTTGTTCCCAAAGTTCTCGGTCCCAGACCGGAACTGTGAAATCAAGGACTATAATACATCGGGTATAAAAGTTTGTCTCTGTACTAGTGTAGGTATGGATGCCTTTTTCAAAAGGGTGTACCTTGTAATCATTGATCTTCATTCGGGCAGGGACAAAAATAGGTTCTTATGAGAGCATCGGAACAAGTGTGTTCACAAAGGTGGGTCTGGTGATCATGAGAAGTAATCACCCAGAGAAAGGAACGCAGCTCAGACTAGATCCAGTTTGTGGTGGCCCACACAGTGGGCTCCTACCACACAACACCAGTCACCATCGTGCGGTCTGGTCAATAGCCCCGCTCACACCTACAAGTGTTTCCTAACCTAACATACCACAATAGGGTTACTCTATCAGATAGAGGATTAACAATAACCCCCTAGGCAAAGGCTGCCCAAGGGTAGTGCCATCAGAAGGGGCCAGAGGGGAGAGGCAGATGGGGAGAGGCAGATGGGGAAAGGCAGATGGGGAAAGGCAGATGGGGAGAGCTTCACCCTTCTAGGCAACATGGCTATCAGAAAAGAGAAGAAGGAAACCAACTAATGATGATGTCTCAAGGTGTTGAGATTTCAATCGCTGGAGATGTAAAGGAGATGGTTCCTGGATCCTATCCCTGGGTCATTTTCTTTCATTTTTTTATTCTTCTTTCAGTTTAAACATGTTTATTAAGCTAAGAAAGTAACTGGGTACAAAGGCACCTCACCTCCCAGTATTCAGCCAAAAGCCTCCACCTACAGTCCATCCCACACCTCCCCCACTAAAAGGCTCAAACCCTGCTCAGCTGGTCAACCACTTTGAGTATTGGTGGAGACCACACTTGGTACTATGGATAGAAACTACAAAAGAAACTATAGGCCGGAATATGAACCAAAAAACCTCCACAAACGTGTAACCCAAAAGAAAGCAACCTCTGACAGTGAAAAAATAATCTTGCAAAATAAGGAAAACCTCAAGCCCATCCATAAAGGAAATACACTTAAGCCCAAACATGTCTTCAACCCGCCCATAGCCCAGCATGATGCTCATTCCTCCGAGAAGGGGAGGGGCTCAGGAGCCAGCAGGACAAAAACGTAGGACGGTACCACACAGAGGAGGTAGATGTACCTGGTTTATATAGACCAGGATAGCCAAGGCGAGCGCAACCCCAGCGGGAGAATTGTAACCGAGCCACCACTTATGTGTGTATGTGGCAGGACCAATTTGATTCCCAAGTCCACCAGAAAAACGGCGGGGAGGTGTTGCATGTGGCTAAGGCGATAAAGGCAGAAGGCATGAACCCCCGATAGATAGGCAGAGAAAACCTCCAATGGAGTTACGATCATCACCCCAGGGGATCAGCAAGGGACAGAGGCCCTGAGGCTGGGCTGCTAGAGGTGAAGCTACTGTATTGAAGCAGTAGGGTGCTAGGCGAACTAACAGAGTGATGAAAGGGCCCAAGTGATAGTAAAAATGGGAAGTACAGATGTGACCAACTGAAACATGATTATCATTTTCGCAGGCGGACCATAGCGAAACCTTTCAGAGAAGGAGGTGCAATACTAGGCAGCAGATCCACCGTGGCAACGACTACTACACTGATAGCTTAAGACAAGCAGTGGTGTGCTGCTGTGTTTTGTGTTCTTTCCGGGGCGGGGCAGGGTGGGTTGTTATTCGGCAGGCCACACCCTTACATGGGGCCAGGGCGGTATGGGTGGGACAGGGGGCAGGGACAGGGCCAGTGAATGCCGAAAAAGACACACTGCCCCAGGCGGTTGAGCAGGGCGGAGTGGGGAAAATGGCCAAGGGTCTACATTTTGCAGTGCCCCGTCTGCCCTGTTATGAACTTTAGACGTGTTGCCACAGTACCCGACCATTGCAAGTGCTAAGTGAGAGACCACAAACCACGAGTGGGGAAGAGCATGAAAGAGTAACCATAACGCCCTAGACAAAGGCTGCCCATAGGCAGTGCCATCAGGAGGGGCAATAGGGGAGGGGCAGGTAGGAGCTGGTTCACCCTTCTAGGCACCATGGCAATTAGAGAAGGGGACAGGGAACCAACCGATTGTGATATATCATAGTTGTGAGGTTTCAATCACAGGATGTGTAGGGGAGATCATTGGTGATCATATCCGTTGCTATTTTTTTTTTATCTTTTATATCCTATATTACTTGTTAATGTACAAGAACTCACATGCTATAACATGTGGACATGTTCTAGTAACAGTACACAGAAGCAGGGAGAGCAGGATCTCCTATGTTGAGATGATTTATATTTGGTTTATTTGATTTGATTACTGTTCCACCACTGTCTCTGAGCCAGATAGGCTATGCTATTATATTGCTATGTTTAGTTTGCTTTGGGGAAATTTTATATTTAGAATTCCGGGTATAGAATGGTCATATAACACTGGTGAAGGTTGCAGTATATTTCTATCTTTGGTCTTCCGGAATTACGGGATTCCGGTATGTGTGTAGCTACTGGTAATGATCGTGATTACAGGAAAGGCTATCCCTCTTGGATTTCGTATTTAAACCAGTCTCCTGGCTAGCAGGAGACAGCAGACTTCCACAGACCTTCTGTCTAAGAATACACTTCATTGAACTGTGATCCATGAGTCACTATTTGTCCTTCAACTATTATCTCTTTAGCTGCTGGTCCCTTGAAGTCTCCCTTAGTTCCAGTGCTAGTAGGTCTATTGTCTGTCCTATTTTATTTTCGTTAGACACGAATTCACCTGTTACACATGCATGATCAGATATGGCGTAATGAAAACCTTAATCACAAACAACCGCCCGCTTCACCTCTTAATAGAGAACATCAAACACTCCGCATCCATAGGATAAATCCCCCCATAGCATATAAGAAAAAACAAATTGCCCAGACAGGTAAGGAAACAACTCATAGAGACTTACAGCAGACAGACCCAAACCCTTTCGCAGGCTCCCCTAAAACAAAAGAATTGTTTGTGAAGGCCGATTCAGGCCCGTGAGGATAGGTGGGTGCTCATCTTAATGGGGGAAAACCACCGAAGCTGTGGGCCCAGATTGTCAACAATAGACATATGGTAGCGCCGGGCCTTATATTGATCCAAGGGGTTGACGACAGAAAAGCAGGAATTGCAATACTATGACTGGGTGAAACCAAGATGCGGTCAGACCATTGGGGAGGATGATGGGGTAGTAAGATAAAAGCTCCTGTGGGAGTACGGTGCAACCAGACAGAAGCCGGAGGTGGGAGAGAGAAGGATCGCAAGCAGGCTAGTGCTCCTTACGGGGCCCTGTTTCTGACAACCGGGGCACCAAGAGCAGGTTATTAACTGCATATTAAAAAAGGAATTGTCCAAATCGGACCAAAACTGAGTGAGATAGAGCTGTGTGAAGTTGTCTAACTTCAAAGAGCTCTATCTCGGTCAGGTCTTGTCCGATTTGGATGGTTTTTTCGACCAGTTACTAAGAATAACCTATGTCATTTTGTCTCCGGTCCTTGGAAACGGGGCCCGTAACGACACCGAAAGCAGGCTAGCGACAACAAACAAACCGGCCATTGCAAGGGCTTTGAGGATAACCATAGGACCTAGGCTATCCTGAGATGTTACTCACCAAAGCTTTCCCCATCACTGGTACAAGTCTGGCATGTTCAATATCTGAATATGGCAGAATCTACTCTATGTGGATAAACTTGCCAAGTACGTGGGGGTTGCGAGCCATGCTTAGTAAGGAGGCGAAAAAGAAATTGGTAGGAGTTCCGGTTTGTAAGTCTTCTAAGCCTGGTGGGCCGTAGCACCTTATTTATACAAAGGTGTGCCTCCATATACGCAAGAAAAATATAGGAAAAACAATGTAAGAAACATAAGTACCAACATGTTTGACCCAGAAATCCAGCCAAGTAAATCTCAAATAATGTGCAAAAAAACAAAAGGGTGTGCAGTGATTATTAGAAATATCATGACCAAGAATAGTGCATAAGAGATGCATAAACAACTGTAAAATCCTAAACACCTGATTGGAAAGGACATGTTAAATCCCGAGATATTACCCTGAAATAAACAATAAAACACCATGATATATATCTTAGCTGTAGTAATGTAAGTAGTGGACAGGCGGAGCCGAAACATAAAATAAGTAAAAGCATACAGGGTAATATGTTGAATAGAGATAGGAAATATACAGAGAATTTCAACATGGCAAGCTGAGGCCTTGTGCAACCAATAGTCCCAACACGATAACAGTGACCAAGCACCAACCGAGAAGCTTTCCCACTGGGCAAGGCCCTAAATGAGCTCGAAAGCTTGTATGGGGTAATGAGGTGAACTGAACTTCATGAGCATGTGTCAACAACGAACGAGAACAAGTAGCTCGCGGCGGGAAGGCTGACAGGCCTCAGTAGAGGAGGGAAGGTGGCTTAAGATCAACCCATAGGTAGTAGCCATTGTGGGAGAAGAGAGGTGGGTGGTGGAAGGTGACTATAATTTCTTGTGGTGTTGAGATTTGAACTGCAGAAGCTGTAGAGGAGATGGTTCATGATCCTATCCCTTGGTCTTTTTTCTCTTTTGTTTTTTTTTCTTTATATCATATATTCATTATTAAGGTACAAGAACTTGCATGCAGGGCTAGCTATAGTGTAAAGAAAACCTTGATACCAACCAACGGCCCACTTCACATCTTCATAGGCAAAATCTAACACCCCGAATCCATAGGACAAATCCCCCCCGCCTAGTACCTGAAAAGAACATGTTCCTCCAGATACATAAGGTAATAAATCATAGGTACGTATAGAAGAAAGCCCTAACCCATCCACAGGCTCCCCTGACACAAACCAAAGAGTTGTTCAGGCCCAATGGGGCCTGTGAGGGTGGGTGGGGGATTATCTTAACAGGGTAAAACCACTAGACTTGTGGGCCAGCATTAATAACTAAAAGCGTATAGTCACACCGGTAATTTCATCTATCCAAAGGGTCCACGAGAGCCACTAAGTGTAACGTTTCCTTATCGGTTCTCGGTAAACTGAGAACCTCTAAGAAACGGTTCCAGGTTGTGCTCTTGAAATCCTAGCCAAAGAGTGGCCTAGGCAGATTGATCAAGCAGAGGGTCCGAAAGGTTGTTAGATTAAACCTTTTACTATATCGCTAAGGTCTTGAAGTGTTTGGCCGCTTCTCACTAACGTGGCGAACTGAAGAGGTAACTATCCAACCAAGTATATTGAAAACTCTGTCTGTCAAAGTCTGCTCCTTCTAAGTCCGAAAGGTGCAGCCTTTAAATACATGGCCGGCTTTGCCTAAAGCCTTACTCCTAGGAGCACAGCTCGTATCCTAAAACAACTATGGTATCAAATCGATATCATCAAACACTACATAAAATATTCAAGGTATGAAACCATCCCTTGAAACAAAACTTCAAACAACCGAAGTATCAAATAATACTTCTGGAACACAATCAGGAAGAGGCACAACCTTGTATCCCAAAACCAAACATAAAACAAACTAGGTATCAAACAATAGCTCAGGCATAACATAACAAGGCAACAGCCACAAGGCCCGTATTCTGAAATCAAACTAATCCTAAATGAAATCCATCAGTAACCATAGTACCTGTACCGGTTACACCCCTAAAACAAAACATCTGTTTCCATCAATCAAACTAAATCTAAATCCCACTCGTAATAACTTCACAATCCTCAGATCAAGTCATCATACTGGCTTTCGAAATAGGGTTTGCAAAAGTTACTATCAACTGGCCCTTCGTCCTCAAATTGGGTCCAGCTAGGCCTCGTCGGGGTATAGGACATGGTAATAAATCCTGTCTCGACAGGAAACTTGTCTCCAGGCATGTTGTCAGTCCACCAAGCCTGGACAAGATCTATCGCATTCTCGAGACATTCCAACGGTTCCCAACTATTGTCGCTATTGGGGTATCCTTTCCATTGGACTAGAAACTGGGCCTTGCCATAGTGTTCAAGGTGGTCCTGTACCTCCTCAACCTCCCATTCAGGCATCTCCTCAACCAGGATGGGTGCAGGTTTGGCATGAGTCCGTCCAGGGAATCTGCCCCTATTATTGAAGAAGAACTTCTTTACCATCGAACAGTGAAAAACTGCCTCCTTCCTGCGGCAGATTTTCGAGTCCATCTTGACAGTATAGTTCTGCGTTTGTTCATTGTAATCAAGAACCTGGAAAGGCCCTTGCCATCGTCGCTCGAGTTTCTTACTCCTTCCATATTCTGTCGCAAATCTGTCGCCATACACTATTAGGAATTCTCCAATGCTCATGGGTTTGTGGGTCGTCCTCCTCTTAGCTGCAACTCTGGTGCTGCGGATCCTAGCTAGCTTGAGCGCTTGATATGCATCATTCCTCTGCTCCTGGTGTCGATTAAGATCATCCTCAGATGCTAGGACAGCCGTGCCTTCGATCCTATAGGTCGCCAATATGGGGTAGTCTCCTCCATACACCGCTTTGTATGGTGACATGTTTATGGTATCAGAATGTCCAGCATTCGTATATGCAGCCATATCCTGCAATGAATTCACCCAATTATTCTCCCGCTTGTTGGTGATGTTCCTCAAGGCGGTCTTGAGTTCCCTAATCTTGCGTTCCACCTGCCCATTTGTTTCATAATGTCCAGGCACTGCCTTAATATGTTCGATTCCCACCGCCTTCATGCATTGTTGCCAAAAATGTGAAGTGAACCAGGGGTCTGCATCGCTAACGATCGAAGTAGGTGTCCCATGGGGTGTGAATAGGTAGTGACGAAGATTTGATAGGGTGGTCTCGGAATTCACATCTGCGGTAGTGGGGATAAACCAGGTGAATCCCACAGCCCGGTCCACAACTACGAAGACCATATCGTCTGCCTTTGTTGGTCCTTTACTCTTGTTGAAAGGTTTTGCGAAATCGATAGCATAAGAGGTAAAAATCTCCCGAGGAATCCGCATCATGTCTGCATTGCCTTCAGGCAGCCTATTCCGTTCCTTGGTCCTCTGACAGTGCTCGCACTGCCTAACGTAATCTCTCCAATCCTTCCTCATCTCTGGCCAGTAAAGGTACTCTGTAGCGTATCTGGGATTCCTTTCCGCACTGTGATGTCCTTTGTTATGAACTTCCGATATGATGAGTTCTCTAAGGGTTTCACCATTTGCTGCATGGCCTTTCGGTATGTAAAGGGCTTGAAGTACTTTGCGTGTGGTAGTGAACATTAGGCCATCACCAATGCGATAGTGTTCCATCCTTCCTCTCTTAGCCGTCTTTCGAGAGTCGTGAGCTAACTTGTATAACTCATCCTTCCTATAGGCGTCGACTAGTTGCTCTCTCCACATGCTCTGCATCTCAGTGGTAACTTGAATGGTATCGCGTTCATCAAGTACCTGTTCAAGGCACGAGGAGTCTCCTTCCTCAAAGACGACATACAGGACATGGTCATCCTGCGGTTGGGTAGGTGGTAAGATTGTAGGAACAGTTCTGTTGTAGTGGGATAAGCCTCCTCCATAGAGGGGTTTCCGTCGTTTTGCCATATTGGCATCATGTGCTTTCTGATCATGACCGTCGCATTCTCTGCATGATGCAAGAGGATCGTCATGTTCTAGTGCCGTGGCTCGTCGTTTGCTGACTCCGTCAAGATCAATTCTCGGCCTAAGACTCTCATTGCCTTCCGCTAAGTATCTCGCTCTCATTGTTGCCACTTCAGGAGATTCAGGTGTAATGACTTGTCCTGCAAGCCTGTTCTTGTTATGGAATTCGCACACTGCTTTGTGGCAGGCTGTCCAATGAATCGCTGAGGGGTTCAACTCTTCTTCCCTGCGATGTCCAGAGGAGACCATATCTTCCCTGTCGTTCCCTTCTCTCATACTGCAATCAGAGCCACATTCAGAGTGATCTCCAAGAGTGCGTAGGGGTTCCAAGTGTGACATGGTGTCAGAAAAGAATGAAGTAGCAAATAAGGTATGGGGTGAGTTCTTGTAGGTATTGGTAGCTTTGAGGTCTTCTGTTTCTTCAGTAGGGTCTTGGGCATATTCTGCTGGTCCAGTATCATGTCAATAAAGGTGGGAAAGGGCGTCAGCTAAATAGTTTGTTGCCCCAGGCTTATAAACTATTTTTGCCATATACTTTGCTAGGTGTGTACACCACCTCATTTACTTCCTAGTCGGTCTTCGATCCGTTCTTAAATACATCAGGGGTTGATGATCTGTAACAATCGTAAACTTATGTCCTGCAAGGAGGTGATCAAATGCTACCAAGGCATCCATGATCGCCTGTGCCGCCTTGTCTGTTGTCCCATAGTTCATTTGCGTGTTAGTGAACTTCCTACTGTGTAAGGATGCTGGTCATGCAGTTTCAGGTGTTTCGCCTTGTCCAACCCAGGCTCTAACTCCTGTGTCTGACGCATCCGTTATTAACCATATGGGTACTCTAGATTCGTAGTTAATACGTCTGATGACCTTGTCATCATCTGCAAGCCTCTTGATATTCTGAAACGCTGTGTCATGAGTTGGTGTCCACACAAACTCCGCATTTCGTGTGAGGTCGGTAAGGGGTGCAGTGATCGTTGCAATGTGTGGTAGGAATTGGCTAATGTATTTGACTAATCCTAAGAACTCGCGCAGTTCTTTCCTATCTTTAGGTGTCGTCCATTCTCCTATTCTTGTGATCTTCTCAGGTGAGGCGTGAAGTCCGTCATCTCTACCACATGTCCTAGCACACTCATCTTAGGTGAGTAGAACTCTGACTTCTTTCTGCTGGCGAAGAAGTGCGCTTCCTTCAGCTTCCTGCAGACCTTCTTGATGTGTTCCATGTGCTCGGCTTCCTTGTTTGAGAATATGAGTATGTCGTCAATGTAGACCCATACAAACTCCCCAAGATAATCCCTTTTTAGATGTGACATGATCTACATGAATGTTCCAGGCGCGTTCATATCACCCTGCAGCATCACCTTGCTGACAAATCCTCCAAAGGGTGTTTTGAAACAGTTTAGGTATTCGTATTCTGATTCCACTCTGGTCTGGAAGTACGCGTCACTCAAGTTGATCTTGCTGCGATATCTCGATCGCCCTAGTGCATTCAGGATCTTCCTTTGATTAGGGATTTGTGTGTCATCTTTTCTTGTGTTGTCATTTCGTGCAGTTAGATCCTCCAGGGTTCTGATCCTGCCCTCAGTTTTTCCTTAGACGAACAGTGGTGCTGCGCCAGGAACTTCCTTCCGATATATGACTCCTTCTCGTTCCTTGTGAGCAAGCCATTCCTTAAGCTTGAGCTCATACTTTTCCGGAACTCCGAATGTTGGTTGCCTCTTAAGGTTCCCCTTATCCTTCAACTGGATTCGATGATTGTGCTCTTGCAATGGTGGTAGTCTTTCCGGAATTGCATCTGGGAAGACCTCAGGAAACATCTCCATAACTTCTTCTGTGGTTGCTATCGCTGCTGCCCTTACTAGTCCACTAGTTGGCGTGCAGTTTCCCTTAACCTTGTGGTTAGGAAAAAGTATTGTCGAGTTCCCACTCTCAATCGTTGCCTGATTTCTCGAAAGGAATTCTATGCCGATCAAGGCATCATACTTTGCGAGGTTGCCAACAATCATTCTTTTGTTTCTGGTACGCATTTTTCCAATCACTATATCCACTACGCATTGCTTGCTGCTTGTGGACTGTGATCCTTTCATGGCCATTAAAATCCGAAGTTCTCCTTCTAACGCTTTGGTTTCCATGCTGTGCGTGGTAACAAACGCTGCGCTAACTTGAAGGATATCTTCTCCAATAGTTCCTGTATCGAACAGTACTCTAGCATCGTGACCATTGATCCTTATCGTTCCTTCCCAAGCCTTCTTAGCCTTGGTCGTACTTGGTGGTGCTTTGCCTAATGAGGCGTAGGTCTCTATTTCCATCGAGTTGATGTAGACCTCGTCTGTACTGGTTTCCGCCTCAGCTCTGTTGGACGTTGATTCTTTCTTGACCGCTTTCCCTTTGCCTTCATCCTTCTTGTCAGGACAGTTGCGGGAAAGGTGTTCTTTCTTTTCACAGGTGAAACCGGCACCACTTGCCTTTTGTTCCTTGGAAGGTGTGTTGCTAACCTTCTTCTGATAGGTAGGCTTCGAGCGGCTCTGACCTCGGTCCTTGCGATGTAACTTCTCCTTTGATTCTTTCCTGTATGCTCTACCTCCTCTTAGCATGGCATCCTGTTGTTGCGCATATGGTATGGCCAAGTTTATGGTTTCTTCATCGTCAAACTATGGTTTAATTATGTGGCGTAGCTTGATATGCATGCTGGCGAAAAATCCTTGCATGAATACATAATCTGAGAGAGTGTCCTTTAGTAACTTGGACCGATAGGTGAGCAAGTCTGTTGCTACATCTGAGATGTTCGTTAGTACTCCATCCTTGACTTGTCTAAAATCTAGGAACTTCGGGTAAAGCTCCTCCGTATGTCTTGATGATTGGAATTGTTTTCGTAGGTATCCAATAAGTTGGTCTCTTGTGATGTCGTTTTCTCCGAACTCTTCCAGGGCTTGTCGGTATGTTTCTTTGGCTCTACCTTCTGTGTAGAAGCCATAGAATCGAGCGTTTCCTCCTGTAGTTGAGGTAATACCATGTGGCAGTAGGTATTCTCAAACATCTTCATACTATCTATCAAATGCGCCAGGGTCCATATTCTTTCCTGATCCTGAAAACCGCCGGAGTTCTGGGATCTTCATAGTCAGCCTTCGTGGATGGGATCGATCAGGTACCTCGGTGGTTCCTGATACCAACATTTTGTCATCCTCGTCGTCACTTGACTCACTACTGCTAGAGCTGCTTGGATCATCCTTGGATGAGGTTGACACTAAAGGTTTCTTTCCTTTTGCAGGTGATTTAGGAAACGCACCTGGTGTGGCCGTTTGTTCCTTGGCTATTTCACTTTCAGATTCCTTCAGTGTCTGTGAAGCCTCGTCCCTTGCTAGTTGTCTGCTAGCCTCGTCGATACTAAAGGTTGAAGCCTTCTTTGCTTGCGGCTTAGCCTTCCTGGATATCGACCCTCTGGGCGGTTTTGCAAGTTCCTTTCTATCAAGCGTCCTGCCTGATCTCGTATTTAGTTCATCACCTATGCTGGGCAACCTTTGCTATCGGGCTTTCTCGTGATGATCGTAGTACTCCCAGAGCACTCTGCTGCTGACTATCTTGTATATAGCCTGCTGATAGCGGTTGTCGGTATTGCTTAAGGTTGATCGCTCCTTAACCAATATAACTTCCAACTGACTTGTTGAAGTTAAAAAAATATAACGTTTCCTTATCGGTTCTCGGTATACTGAGAACCTCTAAGAAACGGTCCAGGGTTGTACACTTGAAATCTTAGCCAAAGAGTGGCCTAGGGGGATTGATTAAGAGGAGGCTCTGAAAGGTTGTTAGATAAAACCTGTTACTATATCGCTAAGGTCTTGAAATGTTTGGGGGCTTCTCACGATCGTGGCGAACTGAAGAGGTAACTATCCAACCAACTATATTGAAAACTCTGTCTGTCAAAGTCTGCTCCTTCTAAGTCCGAAAGGTGCAGCCTTTAAATACATGGCCGGCTTTTCCTAAAGCCTTACTCCTAGGAGCACAGCTCGTATCCTAAACCAACTATGGTATCAAATCGATACCATCAAACACAACATAAAACATTCAAGGTATCAAACGATCCCTTGAAACAAACCTTCAAACAACCGGAGTATCAAATAATACTTCTGAAACACAATCAGGAAGTGGGACAACCTCGTATCCCAAAACCAAACATAAAACAAACTAGGTATCAAACAATACCTCTTGCATAACATAACAAGGCTACAGCCACAAGGCACGTATCCAGAAACCAAACTAATCTTTCAGGAAATCCATCCGTAACTATAGTCCCTGTACCGGTTACACTAAGGTAGGGCAATACCACGAGTGGGTGTAACCTAGGAGGGGTCAGACAATTGGAGAGAATGATGGGGCCCTAAGCTGTCAGATTCTGTAGTAGTAGAGTGCACACGGACAGAACTGGGCAGAACTTGAAGCAAAATGAGGGATCCTGAACAGGCTGGCAACAACCGACAAACAGGCCATAGTATGGGCGTTTGGGATGACGACAAAACTCAGACAGAACTGAGATGTTACTAACTGAAGCTTTTCCTATCAGAGGTGCATGGCCAGCCAGCTGTGGCCTACTTCGACCAGGAGTCTAGACACCCTAAGACCCACCATGAACAAAGGGAGAAGCTTTCCCACAGTGCAAAACGCTAACCCAGAATGCAAGTGAGTACAGGAAACGGAGTGAACAGAACGTCATGAGCTGAGGTCAACCACGAACGGAGACGAGAATCCTAATAAGGGCAGGAGGGAAGGTGGCTTAACATCAACCTCTAGGCAGTCACGGTAGCCATCATGAAAGAAAAGAAGTGTGTAGGAGAAAGTGACAAGGATTTCTCCTAGTGTTGAGATCTCAATTGCCGGTGGTGTAGAGAACATGGTTCGTGAGCCTATCCCTTGGCTGGTTTTATTTTTATTTTTATTTTTATATCATGTATTTATTGTTACAGTACAAGAACTCGCATGCAGCACTAGCTATGGCGTAAATAAAACCTTGATCTCAAAAAAAACCAAAATACAAACCAAAATTATAAAATCATCTCCAAGTCGTATCAAGTACTCAACATATCGCCATCACACAGCTAACAAAAGAAAGGATATTGATAGCAAAACCACATCGGTTTCCTACATATAACAAAAAATAGATATTTATTGTTCTTTACAGGAGAAGACCTAAATAGCCAGAGGTCATCAGGAGGGAAAATGGCCAGAAACCGATAAGGAGTGGAAGCCCATTGAGGCCGGTGAGGAGGGTAGAGAAGGGAACATATCGGGTGGGTTGTTGGTTGCCTCAGCTCTTATTAAAGCTGCCCAGACCAGGAGAAGACCCCCGCTTAACCAGACGGAGGACACAGGGCCCACCCAAGAGAGGCCTTGGAGGAGGTGTTCCCTATGGCAGGATGTTGACTGACAGTGGAGTATGGCATGGCTGAAGGTTTCCTCTTCCTCACCAGACCTGGGGCACTGTCTGAGCACGGCTAACCATGAACATAAGGTGTGGGCGGCGAGGTAGCTCCTCTGGACTCTCATTTGGTAGATGCGTCCTGCCATGAGTTTTCCCAGCCCCAAGAACTGATGCGGGGTTAATGAAATTAGAAAGATGTAGTACAACATGGACAGTACGAGGAGTTTCCACTCCTCAAGAAGAACGAGTCTTGTCCTTCCTCTGAGTGCTCTGTATGCAGTGGCCATGGGGTCTTGGGGTGGGAGTTTAGCTCACTCTGGGAGGGGGCCAGCATTCACGATGGGTGCGAAGGAGAAAGTCCCAAGTATGGGGTATGCTAGGTTGGCGAGCTCATCCACTGGGAGGTGGGATATTACTTTCCAGAGTGGACGGTTGGTTTTCCAGGACAGAGGCAATACATTGGGGGGAAGGTGGATGCAGAGTCCCCTGTGCGAAGCTGGAGCCCTGTACTTGAGTAGCGAGGGGAAAGTAGGGCAGAGTCGACCAGCCGCAGGTTTGATCGTGGGCAGGGCACAGATCAGCCACGGGACAGCCATTCGGCACTTGTGAACGATCATGGCTTGTAGGGGGCGCATGCAGGCCTCTGCTGCCAGTATAGGTATAGGAGTTCAGCTTAGTGTTCGTTACGGGGCCTCCGGGGCCCCGAAAAACGCGGGCCCCCAGCCCAATTCCCCGCCCCGCCCCGCTGAACGGGCCGGGGCGGGGCGTGTTTTTGTAGCGTTTCCTGCCCCTGCCCCCAGCCCCGGCCGTTCCCCAGATGGGTCCCCGTCAAAACACGTGGGGAGAAACGGGGCCCTATCCAGGGAATGAGCGGGGACTCGCCCCGGACGGGGGCGGGGCAGGGATCACCCCCAAAATAACCCCCCCGGCCTGTGGTAAGGGCGGGGCCTGCCGAGAGAAAACCCGCCCCGCCCCGTCCCGTAACGAACTCTAGTTCAGCTAAAGCAGTTCGCGACCTAGCATTGGACTTGACGCCAGTAGACGTCTATTTTGGTGAGTACCGTATTAACTCGAAAAATTGAGTATCTCCGGGCAGGGTTCTAATCTCCTTGCCATGACAAAGAGTCCCTAATTAGTCCTAGTAGTTAACAAAAAGGTATGGGAAGATTGCGTTCGCTCTCGTTTCCCAGCCTCACACGGGTTGACACAATCTTGCTATTCCGTTTTTATCCACTACTAGGCTTGATTAAGGGTGGGCAGTCTTGGTGCGGAGATTAGAACCCTGCCTGGAGATACTCAATTTTTCAAGTTAATACCGTATCCCTCTACTGGGGACCATGATGTCACCCCAGTAGAGGAAGGTAGGGAGGAGCAGCATTATCCACAGGCGATGAGAGAGGTAAGGGGAGAGGCCAGAGCCAGGTGGGGAGAGTCTTTTGATGGTGGCAAAGGCTCCCTGGGCCAGGCTGACTCTCTGGGAGAAATGTTCTAAAGATGCCATGTTAGGCATGAACCAGTACCCAAGCCATCAGACACAGGCAAGGGGGGGAAAGATCTCCCTATCTGAGCATATTCGGGGCGGGGTGGGAGTGCCAGCAGGGTCTATCGAATGAGGGGTCCTTCCATGGAGAAGTCCGGTCTTGAGGCTATAGCTTACCTCAGGGCTACTCGCCCAGGCCCTGATCTGCCTGAATGCTCTCTGTAAGGTTGTGTAACAGGTTTATTCCTGTCTAACGAAAATATAGTAGGACCAGGGATAGACCTGCTGGTGCTGTTACTAAGGGAGGCTTCAAGGGACCGCAGGTAAGAGGGAATGGTTGAAGGAGAAATAGAACTCAGGGATTGCTGTTCAAATAAGTGTATTCTTAAACTGAAGGTCTGTGGAAGTCTGCTGTCTCCAGCTACCCAGGAGACTGGTTTAAATACAAAACCTAAGAGCGATAGCCTTCCTGCAATAACGATCATTACCGGTAGCTGCGCACATACCGGAATCCTGTAATCCTGCAAGACTAAAGAAAGAAACAAATAATACTTAGCCTTCGCCAATATTACATGACCATTCCATACCCGGAATCCTAAATATAAACTTCCAACAAAGCGAACTCTACATAGCAATAAAATAGCATAGCCTGTCTGACTCAGATACAGTGGCGGAGCGGAAATCAAATCTGATAAACCAAATATAAATCAACTAAACATAGGAGATCCTGGACTGCCCACGCCTGTATACCGTTACCGGAACATGTACACATGTTACATTCCCTTATTCTGAGAAATCAACTAACATTCCAAAGTCTTCGCTGTCCTCTGCGCTCTCCCTGGTGTGTCATAGGAGGCTGTCATCATCTGTGGGGAAATGGTCCTGCTCAGAGCTGCTAGAATCATATTCCTCATCATTGTAGGGTTCCCAGCAGTCGTCAGGGCAATCGTTTGCTGTACAGGGGCAGAGGAAACTTCCATAGGTTCCCAGGAAGCTTTAATGTAGTGGGAGGTAATCTGGGGCGTTGGTTCCTGCAGGGTGGTCAGCGTCCCCGTATTCCTGTATGAGTTCCAGGGAGTGGTCGAGGTTTTCAATAGGTTCCCAGGAGTCATCTGCTGGCTCATAGTCTTTCCAGTGAACTAGGAATTCATGCCTGTTGTTCTGGCGGCAGTAGTCGAGTATCTGCTCTGCTTCCTATTCTTGTGCATTGTCGATTAGGATGGGTGCTGGCTTATCCATTCTACGGGACATGAATCTATCGGGATGGTTCTCTCTGTATTCCTTAAGGGAGGAGACGTTGAAGTAGGGTTTCTGGCAGGCCATTCTGGGCAGAAGGTGTAGCTTGTGGTTGGCTGAGTCACGTAGATGTTCTAGGACCTTGAAAGGTCCAAACCAGCGTGGTTCTGGCTTCTTGGATCGTCCAGGGGAGGAGGTACAAAGATGGCCTCTAACAAGAACTCTGCTGCTATTCTTGACGAGTTCAGTTAGGGGTTTGCGGCATTTGTCTGCCTGAAAGGTCTGGCAGAAGGTTGCATGCTTTCTGGCCATGCCTACTTCCATTCTTGTTGCTTCATGGGCAATTAGAATGTCGTCCACAGCTGGTACCTTGCTGGGGGATCTCTGGACAGGGCTTAATATCTTCCAGGGACGTCCATAGTGGACATGATATGGCGAGAGCCCTAGGGATTCATGGGGGGCGCCATTCATGGCTGCTGCAATAGCTGGGAGGGTGCCAGACCAGTTGTTGTGTCTGGAATTAACAAAGTTCCTCATTAGCTGTTTGAGGGTACTGATCCTTCGCTCAACCTGGCCATTCATTTGGTCCTGGTCTTAGGTCACCATCCTGACCTGGATACCAACGGACTTCATCATTTGTGACCAAAGCTTAAAGGTAAAGCGAGAGTCCTGCACGAGGACACTGCTGAGAGGTGGGCCATGGACATCGAGTATAGTACTGTTGAGTTTCTTAAGGATCTTTTCAGAGGTGGCCACGTCCTTGAGGGTGATGAGAGGTGTGTAGGAGGTAAAGCTGTCCATAATGACCATGATGGATGTATAGCTATCAGAATTGTTAAATGGGCCGGCGAAGTCTGTGGCTAGGGATTGGTAGGCTTCGTCAGAGTCAGGGCGGGTAAGGGATCGTCCATACGGTAGGGTGGTGGGCTCCTTGTTAATCTGGCACTAATCACATGACCAACAGTATAGGACAAAGTCCTGGCGCATCGGTGGCCACCAGGGGAAGCAAGCCGCATAGGAGTAGCATTTATAGGCTAAGAAATGTCCAAGGCCTTCATGGACAGTCTTGAGGATGAAATCCCCTAGGGATACTCGCTTCTCAAGAGGTCCTACCGGTATATAGAGGTTTTTGTACCCATTGGTGTTCTGGGCAAGTAGAAGGCCATCGCGGATGGAATAGTGCAATTTGTTATCAGTTTGCTAGACCCTGGTGTAGAGGGCGTCGGTTTTCAGAGCTTCTCTGACTCGTTGGGCGAGGATACCCATGTGGCGGAAGTGGAGGGTGCTCAGGAATTGGTTGGCATTGGTAGCCTCATCGGAGTCATAGCCTGCTTGGCTGTAAAGGGGGCTCAAGGCCGGCGAGGCCATGGGCCGTGTGGCTATGATCGTGTCATTCATACAGAAAGGCGGGAGGTTCTCTGAGAGTTATTCGATATCAGGGAACGAGGCCTGGCCTTCCTCAAGGGCTGTATTAGACGTTAAAGTCCTATCCTGTTCTTTTCTCATTCACTTCTTGCTCTGCTGCCTGACCTTAGGGTCCTTCGGCCCGTATCCTGCACGTTTTTTTTTATACTTATTGATTTCACACCCATCATCAGTACATGACATCCAGCTCATTTCTGAGTGTCGTCGTCCCATTTCACTAGGGATTGGGAGGGTTCTATTGTCACCCCATGAGTGTCCAATCGATATCTGGCTATGGTTGCTAGATGCACTTGATGTAGCTGGTGAGGAGGCAGAAGCCTTGCGCTTCTGGGAACGGGTTACTTCATTGCTAGTAATTTCGTCCAGAACGTATTCAGAGCGGCAACGACTGATAGAGTCACTGCTGGTACGGGTGGGAGAGGGTTGGGCTTGGCCTGAGTGGTACATCCCATCGCCTGATTCAATGCTAAAGTAGGTAGAGGGGGCGTAGCTTGTAATGATGTGTAGGGGTTGGGTAGGGTCAGGTAGCTATGGCTGTCATAAACGATAGTGGGGTCCTTGCGACTTATATCAAACAGCCCTGGGGTTCCCTCATGGATTGTCGATAGGTAGTCTGCCAGGAAATTCTTCGCTCCTGGCTGGTATTCTAATTTACAAGCAAAGCGACTGATGTGCGTTCGCCATCTCTGCTGTCGTCCATTGTGATTCTTCTGTGTCATGAGTTTAGTCCTTGGCCTATCCAAGTGCCCGTACCTGTAGGGGATGCATCCGTAAAAAGCCATATCATATCTGGCTTATTATAGTCGATCGATCTTAGGAGTTTGTGATTATCTGCCGCTCACTTGACTGCTTCGAAGGCTGCTTCCTGCAGATTCATCCACAGCCATTCAGCGTTCCCACTCAGTTGTGTGAGCGCGCCTGTGATGGTCGCAATGTGGGGAATGAACTGCGAGATATAATTAACCATTCCATTAAATCGCTGCAGTTCTTTCTGGCTCTCTGGTCTTGTCCAGTCTATTCTGGTCCGGATTTTCTCTGGTGCAGGGTGGATGCCATTATTGTCTATTATATGGCCTAGGATATCGAGTTTTGTGGCCAAGAAAACACTCTTTTCTTTGGATTGGCATAATAGCCAGCATTCTGCAGCTTACTGCAGGCATTCGTAACGTCCTTAACATGCTCTTCAAATGTGTCACTGAAAACAAAAATATCGTGAATGTAGACCCATATGTTCTTGCCTAATTCGTCATGGAATAGGTCCTCCATTGTCCTCACACAGGTTCCGGGAGCATTCATGTCTCCTTGCATCATGACCTGGCTGGTAAAGCGGCCGAAGGGTGTCTTGATAGTGTTGTACTTCACATCATCTGGAGGCACGCAGGTCTGAAAGTAGGGGTCGATGAGATCTATCTTGCTGCGGAATCGTCCTCACGCTACAGCATTTAGTATAGTATCTTGTTCTGGGATCTGTGTGAGATCGGCCAGGGTGTTATCATTCTTGAACCAAAGGTCTACGAGGGGAGGGAATCTGCCATCGCTTTTTGCTTCCACAAACATGCTGGCTCCTCCGGGTACACTAGTCCTATGCAGGATATCGGCATTCATCTGCTTGTTGATCCATTTCTTGTATTTGGTCATCAGTGATTGTGGCGCTTTGAGAGTAGGTGTCTTTAAAAGCTTTGTTGGGTCTATCCGGCTTATCCTGTGTGTTATCTTGCTTAATGGTGGCAGTTCCTCAGGTACTTCTTTGACAAATACCTTGGGGAACATCGCCAGGAAGTCTGGTACTTCCTGTTGCTGCCTCATGGCTGATCCAGACTCTCGGGATTTTGCGTCACAGGTAACTCTGACCTTGTCGTGGGAGACGTAAATGCTGTTCTATTGGCAATCGATGACTGCTCCTAGCCTTATGAGATCCTCCATACTGATGAGGATATTATAGTATGATACTGGCGTGACTAGCATAGGCACCTTATCGACTTTCATCTTGCCTAGCTGAATCATAACCTCAACAGAGAAGTTGCTAGTTGATCGCAATCCTTTGACTGCCATCTTGTGGGTGACGGGGTTCTTCCAAGCTGTGTATGGGATATTGTGTGTTTTAACGAATTTGTTGGATATCAGGGTACCGCCAATGGTTCCTGTATCTGCGAGGGCTCTGGCAGGCTTGCCATTGATATTGATAGAGAATTCGAGTGCCTGGAATGGCCTGTCATTAGGTGTATCTACTGTAGTCTTGTAGGTCCTGACAGAGCCGCTGCCATCTAGCTCCGCTGTGCTGTCTGTATTAGGCGAATATTCACCTTCGCTCCTGTCCGGGCTTTCCTCCGAGAGGCGAACATGGTTGGTCTTAAGTTCTTTCTTCGGGCATTCATTTGCCATGTATTCGCTTTCACTACAGCAGAAACAGGCTCCTTCTCCCTTGCGTCGATCCATTTCGTCCTTACTGGCCTTGTTGGACTTAGTACCCGTCCTCTTCTTAGCAGGGGCTTTTCCTTTGCCTGTGTTCCTGGGCGTTGATGTGATAGAGGGCTTGCGGTAGGTATTCTATTTCTTTGCTGTATGGGAATTGTTGTTAGAAACCTGGCTTCTATTGCTGCCTTTGCAGCCACCAGTTCTGTACATGGTAGCGTCATAGCGTTCCACCCCAGCCATCATCTGGTCCCACGTATCTGCTGGTCTCAGCTGGGGCTCAACATTGCGGGGTAGTCTACAGTCCGTAGCGTCGAGACATCCCTGCTTCTGTGCATAGTCTGAGATGAATCCAGCCGGAAGGGATCCTTTGAGGTTTGCTAGCTCTCCCGCTATCTTCGTTATGCTTGTTGGCTGTCCTCTAGCTGTCTGGCCGACATTCTGCCACTTGTGGTATGTGTCATCGGTGTTTGTAGACACTTTGAATAGTTGCTGAAAGTAGTGTGTCAACTGTGGTAGGGTGAGGTTCTCTTCCTCTGTGTCTAGAGTCTGGAATGCCGTGTTTGCTTTCCCTTCTGTATAAAATCCATAGTAGTCCGCCTCTCCAGAGGAGTCATTGTTCAGTCGTGATCTCCCTAGGGACTTCTTCACTGTTCTAAGCCATTACTTGAGTTTGTCTGATTTGAGGTCTTCTCCTTCACCGCTAAACATGGGCGGTTTTGGGACCGTATGACGGGGCAACCTGGCCGGGCCTGGGGCTGACATGGTGCCTGTAGGTTGGTCTGGGGCTGGAGGTAGTGGATGCGGTCTTTCAGGGTGCTCTCTGGCACTCCGGAATCTTGCCGGTCTTTCTGGTGTGTCTGGGATGAATGTACCGGGTAGTAGTTGCGCTCCCTAGTCTCGGGAGGGCGCTCTAGTTCGTGTCTGACTTGCAAAAACTCCTAGAATGCTAGGTGCTCGCCACCTGCTTGTAGTGGGGCGTTCTGGTGCACATTCAGTTTGCAAAGTTTGCTGTGCTACTGCTCTTGCCACTGCTCTCTCCTCAAGCTGCCGGGCTTCTCTTTGAATGAGTTCCTCTGGTGTAAGCTCGTGGTCTTCGTCTGAGTCTGTATCTAGATCTCCTGGGAGGCTGTGCCTGCTTCTTGCTGGTGTATCTGATAAGCCTGCTGTGGGCCCAAGGGTTGGTTCCTGTGTCGTTGGTTCTGCGGTATCGTCTGTGGGTTCTGCTGAGCGATGATTGTAGGCCCTACCGGACCTGGTAACCCTTCAGCTCCTGTGTTCTGCTATTGTGAATGTAGCACCTGAGTCAGGAGTTCCTTTCCCTGCCACTCCTGCTTTCTAACTAGTTATCAATATACTGGAAGGGTGATCAATCCTCCAAGGCTGTTTCCAATCCTGAGAACAAAGAGCTTTCACCTGGTATAGGCAAAAAAATGTAACAGGTTTATTCCTGTCTAACGAAAATACAGTAGGACCGGCAATAGACCTGCTAGGGCTGGTACTCAGGAAGGCTTCAAGCGACCGGAGGTAAGAGAGAATAGTTGAAGGACAAATAGAACTCCGGGATTCCTCTTCAACCAAGTGTATTCTGAAGGTCGGTCGAACTCTGCTGTCTCCTGCTAGCCAGGAGGCTGGTTTAAATACAAAACACAAGAGCGATAGCCTTCCTGCAATCAGCATCATTACCACTAGCTACGTACACACCGGAATCCTTTAATCCTGCAAGCTCAAAGAAAGAAACAAACAATACTCAGCCTTCGCCAGTGTTACATGACCATTCCATACCCCGAATCCTAAATATAAACCTCCAACAAAGCGAACTAAACATAGCAATAGAATAGCATAACCTATCTGACTCAGAGACCGTGGCGAGTCTGAAATCAAATCAAATAAACCAAATATAAATCAACTAAACATAGGAGATCCTGCACTGCCTGCTCCTGTGTACCGTTACCGGAACAGGTACACATGTTACAGGTTGTGACTTGCATCCTGTAGGATACTAATGCTGCTGACAATGTGAAATCGTCAATGTATGACAAGGATAGCCCTCTCGGGAGGTCAATGTGGAGGGATGTCACATATATAAGGAACAGCAGGGAGGATATCGGGGAGCCTTCTGGAGTGCTTAACTTGGACTGGAGAAAAGGTCTTAGGTGATCCTTGAAACAACAGACGGCAAGTCCTTTGTGAGAGAAATGAGCCAATCCATGAAACCCTGTAGGATGGGACACACGCTGTCTAAAGGGAGAAGCATAGGATAGAGGCGTTATCATTTTTTGAAGCCACCTTTGATATGGAGGAGATGGGTGGAGACCCTGAGTCCAGGGCACTGAAGAGTCCTGACTGTGGCGACCCGGGAGAGGGCTGCGTCAAATGATCTGAGTGCGCAGAACAGGCCATACTGATTACGGGAAACGAGCTGCAATAACCTCACAACAATGGTCAGGCCGGATGCGATCACCCTCTCGAGAATCTTGGACACAATCTGAAGGAGGACGAAAATCATAAACAATCTTGGTATTGCCATAGTAGGAATAGCTTACCTAATATTTAAGTGTTCAGTATCTTGCTTCATATGATGACCATATATCTAAACCTATGCTCCGAATGTTATGAGAATTCTAGAGGGATCTGGAAGACGACTCCGACCACAGGATGAGAGCACATTTCAAGATATGTCTAACTGAGTGGAACGATATATAGTGCACACTAGTCCTCTCATTTTCTAGTTGCATATGCATATTACTGCATATTGCTTTAATAGCTGAATGTCGGAACTGATCACTTCATATTCCATATTAGTATTGGTATGTAGGCATTTGGACTGCATATTCATATTGACTCTATCATGACGAAGAGATCGAAGGCGGTCGACTGGGGAGCAGGGACACCCTCAGATGTAATAGCAGTTCGGGAGAATTCTCTGGGTTGAGCTGAGCAAGTTTTCAGGGTCAAACGGTGTTCGCACTTTGTTGTAACGACCTGAATTGTTATGATGATACTTCGCAACTAAAAAAGTTTAAGTAGCATCAACATTAGTATAAATAGTAGGCCTCTCCCCCGGTGGTTGAAGAATTATCAAGCAACGGAGAAGTGACCTTAACCATATACCAAGTTAGTGAGTTATATTTTAACTCGTTGATATTTGACTACTCTTTATTACTTTACCTTTACCAAATGTTTACCTACGAGGCTTCCTCACTATTAATCTCTTATCTCAAATATTCTTAGCCTAGTTAGCCGGGAATCCTACCGCGTTAGCTACCCTGTAATACTACATTATTATTGTTCTGTCACTAAGGCTTACCCCCCACCTCATGCTATCAGACTTGATTGCCTGTCTGATCCTATATTATCTCTTTTTCAGCCTCGAAAACCCTACTGAGACTCCCATTGACACATTTCAACCAACTGAAGCGCCCTTGGATGCTTGGGAACCAGAATTAGAAGGTGGAGTGGATTACCAGGCTCCACTCTGTCGCTCCCACCAAAGCTCTCATCCCAATTGTCAACCCCGCAAACCATTGTTCATCAATCTCCTTATACTGATCCCTTTGATCAAATTTTAAATGACTACCAGCAATTTATTGATTCTTACGAACAAAACTGGTGACATACACAATATGTGTCCTTTCGTCACGCATTTTCTTCCAAGAGGCGAAAGACCAAAACCTAATCTTATCAGATTTTGTTGAACGAAGAAATCTGATATCTCTGTACAAAAATGACGGAAAAGCCACCAGGTTCATCTTTTCCCTTCGACACCTCCGCCAGTGGGAAATGGCCAGATGATCCTATGGAGGATGATAGCTCAATACCCAACACTTCATCTTTTGCCTCGTTGGCTGGACCTCTCACAGTTTCCTCTTGGCCTGCCTCGATAGCTATGAGTCAAGCCACAAGCGGACCTTTTTCGATTGGAAAGCCATCCTCCAGCTCAACCTCCCGACAGCACTCGAGAAACTCCACGAATCCTACCGAACTGCTTAAACGACAAATGGTTCAAGCATTTAAGATGCTCTCGTCTACGATACATCAGAGCCAAGATAAAAATCTAATAGCTCTGAAAGCATTTTTGTATGATGCTAGTGTGCAATACCGCAGCTTACAAATTCAACAAACCTGTTTAGCAAAAGACGAATCAATTCTTACCAGGAGCTGACCGATGCAAAGAGAGGATTGGCAATGTTGGAAGAGGTAACTCGAGTTGAGCGAGAACCTCTAACAGCTGAGATAGCTGGAGAATTGAGACGACAGGAAGCGCAACAGAAAAAGGATGCTGAATTGGCAAAGGACAGTGACAGTATCCTGGAACACAAAGGGCTAAACCTGAAGACACACGTCAGAACCCAGGATGCTACCTGGCAACAAATCCTCCAAGATCATGAGGAAAGAGCGGACAAGCTCCTAAAGCAACAGAAGGAAAATGCAGCCACGTGGCATGAACAGGATCGTCAGGAGGCAAGGGACCCTCCAAATAAGCAACGATTCAAATTCCAAACGTTAATACAAAACTTAACTGCAATTATCGAGTGTGCTGAAAAGCCTCACCATCCCATTCAACCAACTGGAGGTGGTAATGGTGAACCCGGACCTTCCAACCGAGTTCATTAAGAACCTTGGATACCACACGAAGGTATCAACCCTGACAAACAGTCAGCATCAACTCCTTAACAGAATAAAGAACAGGAAGTAGATTGAGGAGGGAACAACCAACCACCACCTCTACCGGGTAATACTGGTGGAGATCCCGACTCAGATGACAATGACAATGATGATAACGACAAAGATGGAGGTCATGGCAGGGGCAGGAGAGGGAGAGGTCACGAACGCAATACTTTCGTGACAAATCCTCATGGACTTACACACTTCTATTCGCATTATGGTTTCCATCTACAGACAGAATGAATGAAGAAGGGTGAAGCTCAGAACCCCGGACTAGGCTTATATAGTCATTGGATCAAAGCAGTTGACGAGAAAGCTCATAAAGCACTAGATCAAACGCGGGAAGCGATGAAAAAATATTACAATCGAAAAGCGACCAAGCAACGTGACCTCAAAGTCGGAGATCAACTTCTGCTAAATGTAAATAACATTCATACCAAACGACTCTCAAAGAAACTAAATCCAAAGCTTTATGGCCCATTTCAGATAATCGAAAAGCTAGGCAACCGTGCTTTCACACTGGAAATCTCTCGGCGATGGAAGATACATCCTATCTTCCATGCATCGTTATTAGAACTCTATCGAACTTCCATCCAAGACGAAAGGGAACCACCACCTCCTGAGTCTGAAGGGTTCAGTGGCAATTTAGAATAGTAGGTGGAGAAACTTGTTAACAGCAAAATAATCGCTTATACCAGAAAGATTCACAGACCCAATAAGCGGGTGCACGAACTTCGGTATTTCGTTAAGTTGAAGGGTTCCTCAGAGGATGCGAACACTGGGGAACCACCAGAAAGCTTGGATAATGCGCAAGAGCTGGTGTAGGAATTTCATAGCGAAAATAGGGAAATGCTGGGCAGGGCAGATGTTGAATAAGGTGGAAAGGTTTTCCTTGTGTGGACAAGCAAACACACGAGGTTTTTTACCCTACAACCCTGAGTTGAAAAAGGAAGTTAATGTATAGTGTTTATTGTTGTACCTGGCTACGAAGATTCAAGGAGGAAGCTCTCGAGAAGGGAGCTCCTGTTAGACATATGGGAAAAGCGTAGCTTTTCCACCTATTCTTGTATGCACTGGGGTTACCCTACCTTCATCCTGTGAAGCTAACACCCCCCTCTGGCCGTGGCGTTGGGAGCGTGTCGTAGTTGCGTCTCAACAGCAAAAGGCACTATTATTAGAACCTATCTCATAACACTGTATAGGTGGCAGCCGTCCATTCGACCAGATGCTGTTCATGGGATATATGAGATGGGACCTTTAACGAGCTTATGCAAGTAGCCCGGGCGAAGTCGGTTGACGTTGCATTAAGTTACAGATATTGTGGTACCGCACAGGAAACTATGTCACCAAGGTAACGGGACGTTTTCGTCGTGTCTACTCTATAATGAAATGAGAGTATGATCGCACCCACACAAATGGTATATTACGATTTTGGACTATTCGGTAAGGAAGGACTATGAGAGAATTGTGCCACTGGTACTATCCCAACTGATAGTCTGACTGAAGCCTAGGCGCAGGAAGTGATCGTAATATCTGCTACCTCGATAGGTGCGACTACGAAGCTAGCCACTTCATGCGTTCAATGATGAGGACATTGTCTAGCATGCAGACAAGTTTCTTTTCCTCCTGATGGAAGAAGGATTGTGCACTCTGACTGGGACGTGGTGCCACACCAGAGAGATCAACCACTCTCCAGTCTGGATGTCAATAGTGGGGCGCTTATATTCAGGGTCAAACAGTGTTCGCACTATGAGAAAATGTTCGGAATGGTTAGCAGGTACTTAGTTAGTATGGTAGATACTTGTAGGCCGCGCACTCTATCGATGCAGGATATAAATATCAAAGTGCCTTCCGAGCTTTACGGAAAGGATGACGCTACAGAGAAGTGACCTTGTCGATATAATAAGTTATTACAGGAAAAGTCTTTATCACTATTTTACGCACGTTTATATTGAGCCTTCATAGACATGTCTCCGTCTACCATAAGGTACCCTGGTCTTACCCATCCCGCTTGATTTTAGAGATCTGATACCACCTAACAGATAAACTATGCCTACTGGCCGGTGTCAAAAGTATCTGGATCCCCCAACCGGCCCTGCATCTGGATACTTTTGAAAACTGCCTCTACTTGAATTCTGTGAAAGGTCACCTAATTGATAGATAGTCCTGCTTGAATGTCAGTACCGATTGTGGGGCAAATTAGGAAGAGTTTGGCAGAGTCAAATGATCCGGCGGATAAGGACAACACTGGAGGCTAACCGCGTGAAGGAGCAGGGAATGTGGGTTGCGAGGACTGTGAGATATGACAATAATCAGAACGCATTGAGGCTGTAGTTCCGCCGTGATACCGAGCTGGATGAATTAGAGACGGCTGGCTACCACACGGATTCAGGAAGACACAGGCAGCCCAAGCCGCAGCAAGAACATGGGGCAAATCCTGGAGCACTTGTTGGTAAAGCACTGTTCCAAGAACTACGGGACATGGAATCGCAGGTTGAAGAAACCAATTGTGCAGATAGAGAGAAATGTTTTATCACCACCCGCTGATTGTGTATATATATGTAATAAAATCAAGTTGGATTACCCATGCTAAAAGGGTCGGAAATGATCAAACAATAGTAGTGTATGGCCAGGCCAGTGTGCAGGAAATGAATGAGAACGAACTGGGCGGATGGTTAAAAGCCGTGCAAGCATGAGTAAGTCATCAAGCTGGCAATTGGAGGTTCGGTAGGCATGAGAATGTGTTGAGGGATGGTTATAAACGGGGCAGGCTTGGTTAAGTTATCTAGTGGGCAGTTGTGGGTAAAGAGGTAAGGGAATGTGTCTGGGGGACTGTTAGAACCCAGGGAAGATGCTGGGACCCTGCGAGTGGACAGCAATAGTCTCGGGACAGACAGCAAGAGGAACTGGGCAAACAAGATACGCTGTGGAGAGCTGAGGAAAGAGCCTACCGAAAGGGCCAGGGGGTTGATAACACCCGCCAGATATGTGAGAATACAAGGTAGGATCAGAGGGTGAAAAAGCAAGAGCTAAGGGTGTTGGGAGGAAATAGTGCGAAAAATGAAAACTTGAAAATGCCCGCCGAAATATGCGACAAGACTTAGGGAACCCGGTAGTGGGGGAGAAACAGGAGTGATGTGGGAGGGGTTCTGAGTGAGAAATGAATTCAGAGAGAGGCTAGTGACGAAGTTAAAGGAGAGAGAGTATCATGGGAGGAAAGCTGGCGGGTGGGTGTGGCTGGGAGGTGCCGGGATGTGGGAGGTTGCTGTTGAAAGGCGTCCGCAGAAGGGCAGCATGAGATCGTGGCCTTTAGGGGCAAAGGGAGGAAAAGGCTGGGCGCTTGAGGGAGAGCTTCTGGGGGGGGGTCTAAGGTGTCTAGACGGAAAAGGGCCACCGCCACTCCATCCAGATGCTGCCAATGGCGTCCAGATGCATTCGAGGCGGCCCTTTCACTTTCAGACGGAATAAACCCCTGCGAACGTACCCAGAACTCAAGTTTATGTTATAAGCACCTGGAACGTCCACCGGACAGGGTGTATGGGGACAGATTGGGCGCATGATAATCTTTTCGCTAATGTCACAATTGCAAGTTATAAAACAATCTACCAATCAAAATTTAACAATGACTCACAAGTACCTAGTCATCTGAAATCTGCCTTGCTTAGTCACAATCTGTCACAGTATCCTAGCCTAGCAACGAACAACCACACAGGAAATACCTAGCCAATAAACAACGTTTCCTTTCCTTCTCTATTTGTTGAAGCACTTTATTCTTTATCTCATTCCTATCCAGGCCTTTAGGCAATTCATCGTCTAGTCAATTCCCCACCGATTTATTGTCCGGTTTACCAAGAGGTCATAGCTACGCACAGGAGGGACACTTCGGCACGCGCGACACATCATCCAAACTCAACGTGTCTTACGAAACAGCCCGACACCGGTCTAGGGGGTACGGTAACGAACCGCAATGATATTCTAGCGTGGGTAAACCTACATGTACCGGTAAGTGAGCCGATATACTCTACTTGTACCGTATGGTATTCTTTGAGCGGTATGATACCGATCCGTTTTCACTTAAACCAGAGTCACTGCCACGCCCTAAGTACCGCCTTGCAACCCTCCTCCACACAGACCAAGCCACAGCCCCAACTGAAATATCACCGTCACGCCTCTCCACGGCCATGAACAGCCAGTCGCCACGACCAACACCCGGACCATCATATTTTTCGCAAAGCATCGCCTCTCCAGAAACCAAATCCTCATCTAAAAAACAATCGAATCGTCTCCTTAACATGATCTCTACCATCCATCGGCAAATACATCATTCTCAAAACCCTCACATCCATGCACCGCGGCCTCGAACAAAATAAATCACATCAGCCATCCGCGATTCAAATCGTTTCAAAACCATAGACGTCCGGTGGACCTCATCGAAACCGTTCCACCCGCGACAGACCCGACCCGCCCCTCCACAGTATTCACCACACGCCATTGACAATTGTGTTGTTCATCGGATGTGCAGTCATGAACCTGCGCTGTCTATCGTTAGCTGTGATGTTCCTCATATACCCTCACGCATCGCAAACCCGGGGAACCGTCGCCGATGAAAAAGAAAAAGAAACCTAGCCCGTAAGAAGCAACCATGCAGGGAGCATGTCGAACCGGCGACACCATGGTTGAGCCAACCCTACCGGTATGGCAATTACTGCGCTGTCGCACCTGATCATCGCTTTTCCGTCGTGGGGTCGCCGTACATCACCCGGCATCCAAAAATCTCCGGCAAGGTTAGAAGGAACTCGCACCCAATTAACCCACTACCGCCCCCCGCCCCCCGCCCCCCCTGTCGCGCCATTCAAGTACCACCCGATCATTGAATAGTTCCTCCCGCTAGGTCTTGCTCTGAAGTAATTGATGCACTACGTCAGATAGAATCGCTCACCCTACTCCGTATGACCAGCGCGTCCGGTTTGGCTATCCCCCGAGTCACCCACAGCGGAATGTTGAAGCTGACATCTGTGATGGCAACCTCAAGTGTACAGTAGAGGTCTTCTAGGCTGCCGCTGGTTGTAGTCGTAACCCTGCCAATTCAATCCTAGGCCCGCAAGTCAGGAGCTCAGTACTCGCACTCGGAATCCCCATGATAACAAGACCGAGCAGTACTGACTATAAAAATTCGGATAATCTATACCTCCGTTATGCCTCTAATCTCCGCATCCGGAGGCAAAATGCGGTACAGTACTTGGAGAAGGAATAGTGTACGAGTACTTGTGCAATATAGCTTGAGAGAGCTAAATTTTCCGGACCTCGTTGACCAGGGTTCGTAATTTCGTTAACTTGCTAGGCTAAGCTTACTGTGGTTTAACCCCGCTTGTTTTAAAGTGGATCGCACGAGTAAATGCCGGGACGGCACTTTACTCGTCTGCGCTGGTACTTAATAATACTGTACTAGTACCGGTCCCATACATACCGTACTTGCACTCGGGGGGTCATTTGAAAATTGGAAAACATAACCCTTGTCACTGTAGAGAATTGTATGGCATCAGCAAAGATGGTTTTCCAACTTTCACTGACCCCCCCTCCTAGTCCCGCCAAGATGCGGCTCATCTGTATCATCTGTGGTGGAGTGGAAGGGCAGCGATCTCGGATATGTCGGTCAGGCCTAACGCCGTGGGGCTACCAATCCACTTCGAGGAGCGCTTATGGTGACTAAAAGAGATGTTGAGGCTTGCAAATGCTGTATCGTCTGTTAGTATTGGAATCGTCGCAACAATTTGACACTACGGTACCATTTGTTAATCGAGGTTTTCCAGTAGTTTCTGTCTAGATTTAAAACCCCGTCTAAATTAACAATCTTTTGAGATCGCCACTACCATAGCCGTTGCCGCCAAGCCGGCCGCACAGGAATCTGGCCAAACCCGAGCGGCACTGAGCGGTGGGCTATGGCTGTGGTTTGTCGCGGGAGGCTGACTCTGCAGCCTGCACCTGCCTTATCCGGCTACGATAGGCAGGGTACGAGTAGACAAGCATGGTGGCTTAGTGGGCGGATGGATCATGGATATGCTATGGGAGAATACCGGTACTTGGTGCGGGTGAAGCTTGCTGGCTGTGAAAGAGTTGAAGAAGTTGGTTGAGCTCGCGAACAACAGCCGCACGGCGTCCATCATCCAAACAGCATTCGTCTTGGTTGGGTGCTGGAGTCTCAAGCGCTTGGCTCTCGGTGATTTGATCTGTGGGCAGATGCTGGATTCTTTTGAAAGTCGCCTACAAACCGTGTGCTTAAAGTTTTTGAGGTCGGTACCGGTACAATGTACGCTATTCTCTATCCAAGGGATAGGGTAGAGCAAAGGTGCCGGTAGTCCAAGGCCCAAATGCAAGAATGTGAGTCAGGAGAAGCTCAATTCCGTGATTGGAAGGATACGGTATAGAAGGATACGGTATGACATGCATAAGGTGGAAGGGAACTCATGGCAACTGGTGTACGAGTACTTGTACCTCTACCGGAGCGATGATGACTCGAGGTTAAGGAGGGAGAGGAGGGAGAGGGAAGCCCCACGTTAGAAGCATAGTTGGCTCCGGAAGCTGAACGAACGAGAATCTGGCATCATAGATGCCATGGTTACTCTATCCATGACTCAAAATTGCTGCCTTGTTCTTTGCTCTCCCGGAACAGCATGCGTGCCCTGGCTTGCGCGTTCAGCAGCAGCATCACAATATTCTTTTCGTTTTCCTTCCAATTCTGTTTGCCCCAAAAGTTCAGCCAACAGCTATCTAGATACCGGTATCTGTTTGGTAAGGCCAGTCTTGTGCATCTCCCGTGCATGAACGAGTGCACTTTCCAAGTGACACATTAATAAAACATATAAATCGGGGGGTGATATGCTCCATCAAAGAGACGTCGAAGAGGAGGAGGAGGGGTGTGCGGGGCTGCAATTCAACAAAAATAATTCCTCGAGAGTTATTGGAGCGATATGGTACGAGTACTAGTATTGCACGAGAATGTGCGGTAGTTATTGGTAGGTGAGTGCTTGTAGGGCTTAGGTGTCTGGTTTGCAGCTTTTGGTGGGGAAGTGGAGGAGCAAGGAGTGAACCGGTGGCCAATCCCCCTGCGCATGTTTCCACACTATGATATGAATATTTTGATTTGGCTTGAACCACCACAACAAAATGTTTGACAAGGCTTCTCTATGTGTTTCTGTGTGTCAACCGTACATAATATTGTATTTAAGGTTTCCCTATTCTTTTCCCCGCCCCGTCTTACAATCGAATGGGTTTCGCTTCGGGAATGTGTGGTGTTGACGACCTGCCACTGTTGATGCAAACCCGTGCCGCAAACGATTGTCAGAGCTCCGGCCGAGTGCGGGCTTCTGAGTTATCGCGACACGCGGATTATGTTACGAAAACCTACGATACCCCTTCCTTTCCCTCTTTTTGTCGAGGGGGCGCTCTCCGGAAGTGCAGTTGTACCGTGCAGTATCATACACAGAGTTTGTGGAGCCGCAGGCCCACAGCCCCCCTCTCTCTAAGGCTACCGTACCGCCTCAATTGTGACGGAGTCCGGGCCACCGTGTTGAACATGCAAAGATCGGATACGGTACTTTAGAGCACTTCATCCACTGTACCGTACCTTGATGTTGTCTATGTCGCTCGATATTTCTTGTTTTTTGGCCTTAAGAGGATCTGACTCTTTACCATGTCAACTTTCTCTCCAATCCCTGTCCCTTGACTATAGCAACGCTGTTAGAACCATAATATTATCAAGTTTCGGCTGTTTTCCTCACCACTTTTCCCCCTTATTTTCCCCTACAATATCCCCCAGAGTCATTGCTAAGCTCTCCCCCTTCAGCCCTTCCTTTGAATAAATAGCCAACACCCGGGACCTTCTGCCCCTTTCTCTCTTTTAAAGCCTTCCTCCCCTCAAAAGAGATACCCGATTGTGCTGAATCCAAAGCCTCCAACCATACCCTACTAGTACTTCTTCTTGGTCGTTTATCGTGTGGTGTTTGTGTGTGTGGCTGAGCCTTTTTCTCCCTTGCCACTTATTCTTCTGATTCGCGGCTCGAGCTTGTAACAACCGTAGAGTTTCCTCCTGTCTTTCTACCTCTTGCTTCCTTCCCCCCCCCACCCCCTCTCCAACCCCGACTCTAGCTTGTCATCCATTTTTCTTAACCATCAACCATTTCCCCTATCATTTCGAATCTGTTATTCTTCATCAATCTATACACCTTTATCCCCTATACCTTCCATATTGCATAAGTTTCTACTCTTTTTTTTCTCTCTTTTCTCTTTTTTGAGGATTCGCGTTGTTTCGCCACAGCTGCAGACAATCCTCCCATCAGCTGCAGAGAGAGCTCCGCAGTATAATGGCTTCTAAACCTACTTCGCCGGCAGAGGAAGTTTCCGCCAATGAAGCTAGTCCTTCTGAAACCTCCGTCACGTCGACCGCTTCCACTACTACCCCTACCCCTACTTCCACAGACGGCAATGCTACTCCCCCGGCATCGCACGATTCAGCTCCGGGCACAACTACAACTTCGCAGTCTACCACGTCAGTAGCAACCCCGGAAGGCACCGCAGCGAAAACGAAGAAGGCTATGTGTAAGCACAAGAAACTGAAGGCAGAGGAAAAAGAGAAGGAGAAGGAAAGGATTAAGAAGGAGCAAGAGGAGAAAGAGAAAGTGGAAAGGGAAAAAGATGAGCGAGAAAAGAAGGAGAAAGAGGAGAAGGAAAAGGAGGATAAAGGAAAAGAGGAGAGGGAGGACAAGGATAAAAAAGGCAGAGGGAGAGATAAAAAGAAAGATAAGAAGAAATCCAAATCGAGATCGAAGAAATCAAAAAAGAAGAGTAAGAAGTCGGATAGCGAATCGAGCGACTCATCCTCTTCAAGCGACTCATCTAGTGACTCGGATGACGACGATAGCGATAGTTACTCCTCGTCTTCATCTTCCTCTTCCTCCTCGGACTCCGAGCTAGAGAACGAAGCGTTGGCGGTTGCTGTACGGTTGATTCTAGCTAAAAAGTCATCAAAGCGGCGAAGACGTGAGAAGTTGAAAGCCAAGAAGAAGGCCAAGGCAAGGAAGGAGAAGAAGAAAGCCAAAAAGGCCGAGAGGGAAGCGGCTGCTCGGATGCTGGGCGAAGGTGGCGAGAGTCCTCTGGAGCCAGACGAGGAAGAGGGGGATGGAAGAGAGAGAGCAAGTGTCTTGGAGTACAAGAGGGTCGATGAATGTGAGTCCTTCTCCACATACTATTACACTTTTGCTTCGTCAGCTTTGCCATCACCAATTGAACTTGTAGTATTTGTTTCTAACCCTCGGGATAGTGTGGGATAAGAACATACACGATTATAAGATAACCGATACTGTTCCGCACACAAAGACCGACAAATATTCCTCATTCATCTTTACCGTTCGTCGTGTCTTCGATTACGAAAATAAATATGTTGAGACCATGGTTGATATCAAGTCCATCCTGTTGAAGGAGGCCTTGACCGAGCTTATGGGCGACGTTAGAGGAGTCTCTCTTGTCGAAGACGTCCCCGAGGTCGATCCTAATATGCTATTCAACTTCCTCCCCGAAATGGAGGCTTGGGTTGCGGAGAAGGCCAAATCCAAGGAATCTAAGGAGCCTCCAAAGGAACCTCCGAAGCAGAAGAAGATGGAGCCTGGAAAGCCGGAAGATATTCCCCTAACCCCCGAAGAGATTTCTCAGCAGGTTGATCATGTCAAGCTCTTGATTGAGTATTTGAACACAGATTATGCTGGCGTCAAGGCTACTTTATATCCTCTGCTTGCGAACTCTATGATTACCTTCGACCTGTTGTGGGCTTTACTTAAGCCTAACACTATGATGTACACTACTTGCGCTGGTAGTAACGAGCCAAGGGCGTTCAAGCTGGAGTACGCCCAGAAAGAGTCTAGTTTTATGAGGGGTAAATGGTGGGGTATTGAAGGTAAATACTTGGAGTATGCTGGCAAGGACGGCAAGCCCTCTGAGGCAGGTAGCGAAGTGGGCGGTTTCGGTTGGGGTACTATCATGGTTGACATTGATGGATTCAAGGGAGCGAGAAAGATTTCTTCGCTATCTTGTTATCCATTGGAGTATAGGAAGGATAAGGATACCATGAGAGTGAGTCCCTGAAGTATGAGTCGCGCATTAAAGGTATATTTGCTAACTCACTTAGGAAACCCTGATTGAGCGTGGACGCAAGTTTGTTTCGTTGAGGGGAATGCAGTACAAGATGCACAATGGACTGGCATTCATGAAAAAGAAGAGGCAGTACGCCAAAGTTCATGTGAGGAAACTAGGACCCCCCTCGGAACACGTTATTAACATTGGTGTAGATCAAAGGCCGTATTATGATTGACCCGGCTACATTCCGAAGGATCAACCCCAATTATCTTATCTCCTCCGTCAAGTCCCGTAACAATGACGAAGAGGATGATAATCTAGTCAATTTCTTTGATGCTGAAGGGCAGAATGGCTCCTCTCCTTCCTCGGAGGCCGGCGACTGTACGGACTGCTGTTGTGGTGGTGAAGGAGAGGAGGAAGAAGAAGAGAACCAAGTCCCGGCAGAAATAGAAAAGCATAAGATTGTGACAGATGGAAAAGGGGCATTTTACGTGGTCACGGAAAAAGAAGCGAATGATAAGTCAATGAGGGTGGAGGCGCTGCCTGAGGACGGCGATGAAGAGGCGGAGCCTGTGTTCACTGACGATGAGTTACTCACAGCCTCGCCCGTCGTGCTTGGATGGTCATTCAACGAAAAGCTCTGGTTGGAATTCACTGTTTCCGGTGTTGAGGAAATTCAGTGGAACGAAAAGGCCTTTGATTCCCTTGTGCTTGCTGAGGAGCAAAAAGAGATTGTCAAGGCATTGGTCGAATCGCACTCCGGTAACAATATCGCGTCTGCCACCATTGACGACGTTATCCAAGGCAAGGGTCGTGGGCTGGTGTCGGTACTTCACGGACCCCCCGGTGTGGGCAAGACTTTAACCGCCGAAGGAATTGCCGAGCTTTTGAAGAAGCCCCTGTACTGTGTTTCTTCGGGAGAGTTAGGAACCAATCCTGCAGTTCTTGAGCACGAGCTCAACAAGATCTTGGATATCGCTCACTCTTGGGGCGCTGTGCTATTGTTGGATGAGGCGGATGTATTCTTGGAGCGGAGAACAATGGCTGATATGCATCGTAACGCTCTGGTGTCAATTTTCTTGAGACTCTTGGAGTACTTTCAGGGCATCTTGTTTTTGACAACAAATCGCGTCGAGACATTTGACGATGCATTCCAGAGCAGGATCCATGTTGCCCTTCGGTATAACGAGTTGACATTCAAGGCAAAGGTGAAGATTTGGAAAATGTTCTTGGAGATGGTCCGTGTCAAGTACGGTGAGGATGCGCCTGAGGTTTTGAGCCAGGAGGAGATTGAGTGGTTGGCGAAGAAACATCTCAATGGCAGACAGGTACGATCTTCTCACTTTTGATAATATGTGCTTTCCAGGTACTAACACTCGTGGGTGGTATAGATTAAGAACTCCGTTAGAACTGCACAGGCCTTAGCGAATAATAAGAAGGAGCGGCTCCAAATGAAACATATCCGAATCGTTCTAAACGTTGCCGAGGGGTTCGAAAATGACCTGAAGGGGACTGGCCAGCTGGATAGCATGCACGCGTATGCTTGATAGGCTGTGGGATGGGTGGACAGGGGGGGAAAGGGGGTATTTCCATTGTGTTTTGCCATTATGACGTTCTCGTTTGTGGCTGAGCTTTTTTTCCTTCTTTCATCATTTCCCTCATTAGCGATCCTTTCATACCTTTACCTTTCTTTTTTTTGCGACATGTTACTATACTTTTTTGCTCTACTTTTTATACTAACGATAGTACTTTTTTTTCTCTCGCGTCTTTTTTCTCCTTTTTGTTTTTCCTATGGCTTTGAGTATTTCTGTCATTCCATTTTGGCTCGGAGCAGGTTAGGTTGTTATGGTTCTGGGCGATTTACAGGTCATAATTGGTGTTACGATATTTTTACACTGGGGAGCGAGGGTGATGAATTGGGGAGTGGATAAGTTGGGGGGGGTGGGGGAGAGGTATTTTAGGCATGGATGGGGAGTGTAGAGTATACTGTTTGGGCGAGCATTGGTTAGAAAAGATAACCTGATGAATAGAGAGGCGGTTGCGGAGATTGAGTTGTGAGCCAATTCGGCAATAGTGGTAGTTACTAAATCGGTTGTTGAAGTTGCCTACCAATTATTGGTGGACTATGATACAAGTACCTGGCTGCTTGAGTGCCGTGCGCCCCCTCAGTCTCAGATACCTTTGGTTCGGTGATCCGTTGATTCGCCAATTCTTGAAAGATCGAGAATCACACACATCCAAACTTGGAAATCCAAGACATTCACAAACGCCCCCAAAACGGTATTTTCATTCCATTTAGGGGGTCTTATGATGGGGGGAGTGCCTGATGTGGTAACCAGAGCGAACCAGGAATGATCAAATACAGCTCATGTATCCGAGCCGCCAAGAGGGAAAAATCCAAAACACAGCGAGTTTCGTCTATTTTGTTCCGATAGCCAATGGTTCAGCCTACCAGGTCTCGCTGATCCATGGAAGCGCGCGGGCGGGACAATGTTTCTTCTTTCAAAACAACATATCGGTATCGGAGTTCTATGGCTGCAAGGGAGATCATATTATCGACAATAATATGGGCGGACGAGATGGTATATAAGATGGTACGGTAGGCACGCTGTGTGACTTCTTTTTTTCCTTTCTATATTCTGCAGAGTCTTCATTCCATCTCGACGAGTTTCCTTTCTTGTTTTTTTTTTCCTTTTTCCTTTTTCGAACTCTATTCTATTCTATTGACGACTGGGTCGTTCTTTCTAATTTTTTTAAGCATCTTCATATAACTGGGTTATTTCTTTTACTTTCCTTTCTTCATTACCTTCCCTCTATCTGTCTTACGGCCTAGCATTCACGTTCACGTTTTACACATCTACGACTAAACTACGGCTACCACGATCGCGATCGCTAGAACAAAAATGCTAAACCTGACCCGCTTCTCCCGCTTCGGCACGGGCCAATGCACAAAGCCCATCTTCCTCTTCTCCCTCGTCGCCCTCTCCGTCTCCCTAATCTTCACCTCCTTCCTGTTGACAGGGAGCTCCACTCCATCGCTCCGCAAGTTCTACCTGATAGAGCTAAGCTACGATACCGGCGTCGCCAGAAGTCCCTCCCCCGTCATCGCCAACCTGACCTCCCTCATCTCCTCCGACCGTGGCAAGAAGACGTTCTCCACCATCCGCGTGGGCTACCGCAGCTTGTGCATCGACCACAGCGGCGACTGGGACTGCGCGCGCGACGCCAAAGCCCTGAATCTCACTGCGAAGGAAGTCGGTGGTGACCCCCTGCAACTGGTCGCCGTGGGGGACATCTACCGCAAGAGGATTAGCTTTAGCGCGCCCATCTGGGCGAGCTTGGTGGCATTGGGGGTTGCGTGGATCGCTACCGGTGTTGCCTGCATTCCGGTCATTCCCGTGCACCCCGTGTTCAAGAAGGTTGCTGCTGGAGCGGCGGCGTTGGCCGCGGTGACGCTGCTGGGTGGTATGGTTTTGCAGAATGTTACTTCGTGAGTTCCCCCACCTCTTCCCACTTCTCGCCATCTTTACTGATGAGAATTACAGGACCGCCGTAGCAACACTCGTCAACCAACTCGGCATGACCGCCATAAAAGTAGAGCTCGGAAATATGATCCCGGCTTTCGGCTGGACTTCTTTCGCCCTGACGCTCCTCTCGGCGATCGGTCTCGTCGCCGTGGTAGTGATGGAATACACCCTCGAGAAGACACAGGAGAAAATAACGCGCAGGGCTGAGGAAGCGGTGTCCAGGGGCACCGGCGGAAGGGTTAGCCCTTCGGAGGTGAGGGAGTGGAAGAATGCGGTTACCAGTGTGAATGAGAGGGGTGGTAGCGCCGGGAGTGATAGCGGGTTTGTGGGAAGGTTGGGAGGAGCGGCGGCTGGGAGGGTTGTTCCGCAGGGGGTTAGCCTCGCGACTAGTCTTATGAAGAAGAAGAAGATGAATGGGG
>Ga0307513_10000738_pt1 | contig 46966 bp, 41 predicted proteins | sample 15_EM_MG_FD_202174 | JGI IMG/M metagenome (GOLD analysis project Ga0307513, IMG submission 202174) | Populus trichocarpa ectomycorrhiza microbial communities from riparian zone in the Pacific Northwest, United States - 15_EM | ecosystem: Host-associated > Plants > Roots > Unclassified | place...
AGGCGAGCTGCCGGGTCATGTGCAGCATGGCGGCCTTGGTCGCGTTGTAGTAGCCGATGTGCGGGTCGACGATCAGCCCGCCCACCGAGGCGATGTTGACGACCACGCCGCCGTGTTCGGCCATCGACGCCGTCCAGGCCGCGCGGGTCCAGGCGATCATGCCGTACTGGTTGACCCGCACGGTCTTCTCGGCGCGCGGCAGATCAAGATCGATCAGGGCGCCCTGGTACGGATTGGTGGCCGCGTTGTTGACCAGCACGTCGATCCGGCCGAAGCGCTGCATCGTCTCGTCGATGCAGCGTTGCGCCTGCTCCGGCTCCCCGGCGTTGGCCACCACGGTGTGCACCTCGCCACCAGCCCCGGCGCTGAGCAGCTCGGCCCGGGCGGCGGTCAGCCCGTCGGCCTTGCGTGCGGCGATGACCACGTGCGCGCCCGCACACCGGTAGGCGTGCGCGATCGCCAGCCCGATGCCCCGGGACCCGCCGGTGATCACCGCCACCCGGCCGGCCAGGGCGCTCACGCCGCGCCCGCCTTTCGCATGCCCGCCTGGCTCTCGGTCCGGTACTTGGCCAGCTCCCGGCGGGCGACCGTGCGCAGGTGGACCTCGTCCGGCCCGTCGGCGATGCGCAGCGCCCGGGTGATCGCGTAGAGCCGGGCCAGCACGGTGTCGTCGCTGACCCCGGCCGCGCCGAACGCCTGCACCGCGCGGTCGACGACCCGGTGCGCCACCTCGAGAGCGGCGACCTTGATGGCCGCGACCTCCATCCGGGCGGCCGCGTTGCCGACCGTGTCCATCAGCCAGGCCGCCTTGAACACCAGCAGCCGCAGCTGCTCGATCTCGATCCGGCTGCGGGCGATCCACTCGCGCACCACGCCCTGGTCGGACAGCGGCACGCCGAACGCCTGCCGGTCGAGCACCCGCCGGCACATCAGCTCCAGCGCTCGTTCGGCGAAACCGACCGCGCGCATCGCGTAGTGCATCCGGCCCGGCCCGAGCCGGCCCTGGGCCAATGCGAAACCGTCGCCCTCGCCGCCCAGCAGGTTCGCGGCCGGCACGCGTACGTCCTCGAACAGCACGTCGCCGTGGCCGAGCCGGTCGGTGTAGCCGAAGACCGGCAGGTCGCGCAGCACCGTGATGCCCGCCGTCTCGCGCGGGATGAGCAGCATGCTCTGCTGCCGGTACGACTCGGCCGCCGGGTCGCTGACCCCCATCAGGATGATCAGCGCGCAGTCCGGGTCGAGGATGCCGGAGGTATACCACTTGTGGCCGTTGACGACGTAGCTGTCGCCGTCCCGCACGATCGTGGTCCGCAGGTTGAGCGGGTCGGAGCTGGCCACCTCGGGCTCGGTCATCGCGAAGCACGAGCGGATCCGCGCCTCCAGCAACGGATGCAGCCACCGCTGCTGCTGCTCGGGCGTGCCGAACAGGGCCAGCAGCTCCATGTTGCCGGTGTCCGGGGCCGAGCAGTTGAACACCTCGGGCGCGATGAGGGACCGGCCGGCGATCTCCGCGAGCGGCGCATAGTCCTGGTTGGACAGTCCGGCACCCCAGTCGCCGTGCGACATGAACAGGTTCCACAGGCCTTCGGCGCGGGCCTTCTCCTTCAGTTCGCGCATCACCGGCGGCAGCTCGTGCGGGTTGTCCGCCCGGGCCAGCTGCTGGTCGTACACGGTCTCGTTGGGGTAGACGTGCTGCGCCATGAACGAGCGCATCCGCTCCTGCAGCTCCCGCGAGCGCGGCGATCCTTCGAAGTCCATGGTCGTCCTCAATCTCCGTCGGGTGCTCAGCCGAGCAGCGCGCGGGCAGTGCGGATCATCTGGGCGATGGTCGGCGGCAGCCGCTCCTGGTCCGGGTCGTGGATCCGGCCCTCGCGGTGCCGGCGCAGGTTGTGGCCCATGATCGCGGCCATCTTCAGCCGGCCCAGCGCCCGAAACCAGGTCAGCGCGCCCGGGGCCGGGGAGCCGTCCAGGTAGGCGTCCAGCAGCTCCTGTTCGCTCGGCAGGCCGGGCACCGGGTGGCCGAGCGCCGGGAAGTTGCGGTCGTCGGCGAACAGCAGGAACCAGCCGAGATCGGTACGCGGATCGCCGACGCTCCAGATCTCCCAGTCGATCACCGACGCCGCCCGGCTGCCCTGGCAGAGCAGGTTGCCCAGCCGGAAGTCGCCGTGCACCAGTACGGGCGGAAGGTCCTCGGGTATCTCCTCGGCGAGCCGGCGCAGCAACTCCTCGGCGCCGGGGCGCAACTCGGCCGGGACGGCGTGCATGGTGCGGCTCCACTGGCCGAGTTCGGCGGCCGCGGTCCGGGGCGGCGGGGCGTCCAGCGCCAGGGTGGTGAGGTCGAGATCATGCAGCCGGCGCAGCACCCGGGCGGCCTCGAACATGCGGGAACGGGCCAACGCGGGGTCGAGGTCGTGCTCGTCGAGCACCGGTTCGATCGCCTCGCCGGTGACATAGTCCATCGCGAACCAGGCCGGCGCCCGGTCGTCGACCGCCACCACCTCGGGCACCGGCACCGCCGAGCCGGCCAGGGCCCGCAGCACGTGGGCCTGCCGGAGCATGTCGTTGCGGCCGACCGGGCGTTCCGCGGGAGGCACCGCCTTGACGACATACCGGCGCTGCCCGACGGCCACCGCAAAGGTCAGCCCCGAGTGTCCACCCACGACCATCTCCAGTGGACCGACAGACTGGCCGGGGAACGCCCGGCCGACCCGTTCGGACAACTCCGGCAGGACGGCTCGGCCGGTCATCGGCGGGGCTCCTCGGGCAACGCGAGCACCAGCTCGAGCAGGACGGTCCGGCTGGTCATGGGCGCGGCTCCTTGGGCAGGCCGAGCAGCCGCTCGGCCAGGATGTTGCGCTGGATCTCGTCGGTGCCGCCGGCGATGCGGTAGCCCGGCGCGCCCAGCAGATGCTCGGTCCAGGCGAAGGTGCCCCACTCCCCCGTGTCGGCGACCAGGCGCGGCCCGAGCAGCTGCAGGGTCAGATCGGTGGTGCGGCGCATGGTCTCGGTGGCGTAGAGCTTGCCCACCGACGCCTCGGCGCCCGGCTCCCGGCCGGACACCAGCGCCGCCGTGATCCGCAGCCCGATCACCCGCTGCACCAGCGTCCGGACGAACAGCTCCGCGACCCGGTCGCGTTCGCTGCCGGTCAGTGGCCGGTTCAGGTGCCGGGCCAACTCGATCGCGCGGTCGGCGTTGGCCACGCCGAGCGAGCCGGAGTCGAGCCGCTCCGCCGCCAGCACGCTCAACGTCACCCGCCAGCCCGCACCCACCGGCCCGAGCCGGTCGGAGTCCGGCACCGTGACGCCGTCGAGATACACCTCGTTGAAGCTGGAACCGCCGGTCATCTGCCGGATCGGGCGCACCTCGACGCCGGGCGCGTCCATCGGCACCATGAACACGGTGATGCCGGCGTGCTTGGCGAGCTCCGGATCGGTGCGGCAGACCGCCAGGCCCCAGGACGCCACCCGGGCGCCGGAGGTCCACACCTTGTGTCCATTCAGGACCCATGAGTCGCCGGCGCGGACCGCCCGGGTGCGCACCGCGGCCAGGTCCGAGCCCGCCTCGGTCTCCGAGAACAGCTGACAGGTCAGCAGGTCGGTGCGCAGCATCGGGCGGATCCAGCGCTCCTGCTGCTCGGGCGTGCCCCAGATGCGCACGGCCGGAGCGACCAGATGCTGGGTGACCGGGAAGATCTCGGTCCGGCCCGGCACGTCGTAGCCGGCCTCCTCGGCCCGGTAGAGCTGCTCGTAGTGGGCCGGCAGCCCGCGGCCGCCGAACTCCGCCGGCCAGCCCAGCGCGCCCCAGCCGTGGTCGAACCGGGTCCGCTCCCAGTCCCGGATCCGTTCGGTGTGCTCGCGTTCGGCTTCGGCCGACCAGTTCTCGAACACCGCGACCGAATCGTCGCCGGTGCCCCAGCCGCCGTCCGCCGGGCGCGGCCGGGCGACCGTGGCCAGCCAGGCCCGGGCCCGCGCCCGGAACTCCTCTGGTGTCTCCTCGCCGGTCACAACACTCCCTTCAGCGGGACAGCACGGTGCAGGCGCTCACGCCGGGCGCGCCGTACACATGGGTGAAGCCGACCCGCGGCGCGCCGGGCACCTGGCGCTCGCCCGCGCGGCCGCGTAGCTGCTGGACCACCTCGTAGACCTGGCGCAGGCCGGACGCGCCGATCGGCTCGCCGTTGGCGATGCACCCACCGTCGGTGTTGACCGGCAGCGCACCGCCGATCTCGGTGGCGCCGTCGGCGATCAGCTTCTCCTGCTCGCCGTCCGCGCAGAACCCGCACTCGGCCATGTGCATGACCTCGGCGCCGCTCTCCGTGTCCTGCAACTGGCACACGTCGACGTCGGCCGGGCCGAGCCCGGCGGCCTCGAACGCCGCGCCGGCCGCGTCCCGGCTGACGCTGGTCAGCGCGCCGCCGTCGATCCGCGGGCTGAACACCTCGAACGATCCGGCCCGCCGGGACCGCACGACCGCCGAGCGCAGCGCCACCGGGGCGGCACCCGACCCGCCGGCCACCGAAGCGGCGCACAACACCAGCGCGGCCGCACCCTCGCCCGGCGAGCAGAACATGTACCGGGTCAACGGGTCGTTGACCAGGCCCGAGTCGAGGATCTCGGCGGCCGAGATCGGCGTGCGGCGCCAGGCGTTGGGGTTGCGGCTGCCGTTGCGATACGCCTTCTCCGCGACCAGCGCGAGGGTCCGCGCGCTGATCCCGTACTCGTGCATGTAGCGCTGGATCTTCATCCCGAAGAACTGGGTGGTGACCATCAGCCCGTCCCGGCCGTACGCCTCGTCCAGTCCCCAGTCGGCCGGCCGCGGGTCGAAGGCACCGCGCGGGTGCTTGTCGAAGCCGACCGCGAGCACCACCTCCGCCATCCCGGCGCGGATCGCGTTCACCGCCGAGACCAGCGCGCTCCCGCCGGTCGCGCAGCCGTTCTTGACGTTCACGAACGGCAGCCCGGTCAGGCCCAGCTCGGTCACCAGGGTGTCGGCCAGCCCGGCCGCGTCGCTGCCGCCGAACGCCGCGCCGACGCGTGACCAGGGCAGGCCGGCGTCGGCGAGAGCGGCGTGCACGGCGTGCAGGGCGTGCTGCCGGCCGGTCAGGTGGTCGGTGCGGCCGAACGGCGAGAGGCCCGCGCCGGCGATCACGACGTCGGCCGTCATGACAGCCGCACCGGGACAGCGTGCGGAACCCCGCCGGTGGCCTCGACCCGCAGCGGCATGCCGATCCGGATCGACGTCAGGTCCTCGACGTCGAGGACCGCCGCGACCCGGACCCCGTCCGGCAGCTCGACGTAGCCCAGGGCGAACGGCCGGAAGCCGGCCGGGGGCGGCACGTACGGCGGGGACTTGGGGGCGAACCGTTGGACCGTCCAGGTCCACAACTCGCCGACGGCGGGCAGCGGCGCCGGCACGGCCTCAGCGACCCTTCCACTTGGGCTCGCGCTTCTCCAGGAACGCCGCGACGCCCTCCGCGGCATCCTCCGAGTTGAGCGTCACGCCCACCGCGAGGTGCTCCATCACCATCAGCGACTGGATGTCGGCCTCCAGGCTGCGGTCGATGGTCATCTTGGTGATCCGCATCTGGAACGGGCTCTTGTCGGTGAGGTGGCTGATGAACTCGTCGACCGTCGCGTCCAGCTCCGCGGCCGGCGCCGAGGAGTTGATCAGGCCGAACGCGGTCGCCTCGACACCGGAGAGCAGCTTGCCGGTGAGCATCAGCTCCTTGGTCTTGCGGATGCCGATCATCCGCGGCACCCGGTAGATCGGCCCGGCGCCGCCGAACAGGGCGCGGCGGATGTGGAAGTCGCCGATCTTCGCGTCGTCGGCCGAGATCGCGAAGTCGCAGGAGATCATCAGCTCGAATCCGCCGGCCGTGACGTAGCCCTCCAGCACCGCCACCGACGGGGTGCTCATCGAGTAGAGCCGGTCGCAGACCTTCGCGGAGATCACCGCGACCTCCATCGCCGTGCTGCTGCCGATGTAGTCGGCCTGCAACTCGTCGAGGTCGAAGCCGGAGCAGAACGTGCCGCCCCGGCCGCGCAGCACCAGCACGCGCAGCTCGGGATCGGCATCGACCTCCGTAATGATCTCGTCGAGCCGCCGCAGGATCGGCAGGGTCACGCAGTTCTTCTTCCACTGACGGTTGAGCCACACCCGGGCGACCTGTCCGTCGCGTTCGAATTGAATCTCGTCGTTGACTGTCATGACTTCTCCTTGAACTGAATTCAGTCCAGTTTCGGGAGCCGCGTGGTCCGCTGTCAAGGGCATGCGAGATACCGCTCAGATCGCGGGCAGCCCCAGCAGCACACCGAGCCGGGCAAGGTTGTCGTCCACGCTGCCGAACAGGACCTCGGCCGAACGGGCGCGGCGTACGTACAGGTGGGCCGGGTGTTCCCAGGTGAACCCGATGCCGCCGGACAGCTGGACGTATTCGGCCGCGGCCCGCCGGTACGTGCCGGAACAGACCGCCTGCGCCGCGCTCGCCGCCACCGGCAGGTCCGGCGACGACCCGGTGACGCACGCGACCGCGTAGGCCGCCGCCGAGCGGGCCGCTTCGAGCTCCACCAGCAGATCGGCCAGCCGGTGTTTGACGGCCTGGAACGAGCCGATCGGCCGGCCGAACTGGGACCGCTGCCGCACATAGGCCACCGTGGCGTCGAGCGCGAACGCGCTGCCGCCGACCTGTTCGCAGGCCAGCGCCGCCCGGGCGATGTCCAGCACGCGCGCGACGACGCCGCCGGCGCCGTGCTGCCCGATCGGGGTGAGCGGGGTCCGGTTCAACGCGATCAGCGCCTGCGGGCGGGTCGGGTCGAGCACCCGGCGAGGCGTCCGGACCAGGCCCGGTGCGGTCGCGTCGCAGGCGAACAGGGCGGGCCCGGCCGGGGTACGCGCGGCGAGCAGAATGAGATCTGCGCCGGAGCCGTCGATGACGAAGTCCGCCGTGCCGTCGCCCGCCCAGCCGCCGGGCACCGGGTCGGCGCGCAGCCCGCCGGCGCCGTCGAAACCGGCCACGGTCGCGGTCAGCGTGCCCGCGGCGATGCCCGGCAGGTACCGGGCGCGGGCGTCGCCGTCCCCGCTGAGCAACAGCGTGTAGGTCGCGAGCACGGTGGACAGCAGCGGGGCACACAGCAGCGCCCGGCCGGCCTCCTCGACGACAATCGCGAGATCGGCGAAGTCGAAGCCCGACCCGCCGTACGCGGGCGGGATCACCATGCCCTGCACACCGATCTCGGTGGCCATCCGCGACCACAGCGCCGGGTCATGGCCCCGCTCGCTCTCCAGGTGCCGGCGCACGTCCGCCGGCGTGCAGACCTTCGCGAAGAAGTCACGCAGGACGCCGCGCAACTCGGCGCGCTCCCCGGTCTCGCCGAGCAGCGCGGGATCGACGTCGAGCATCAGGCCTCCAGCTTTTTCTCCTCGGGCGTGCTCAGCAGCGTCGCGGCCTCCCCGCCGAAATAGGCCAGCGCGGCGCGCTCGGCGAACGACGCGTCGGCCGCCTCGCCGCGCGCGGCCACCCGGCCCTCGTGCAGCACCACGACCTCGTGGCAGGCGGTGAGCGCGCGGCTGAGCAGCTGTTCCAGCAGTACGACCGTCATGCCGTCGCGGGCCAGCTGGTTGACCCGCGCGTACACCTCGGTGACCAGCGCCGGCGCCAGGCCCAGCGCGGGTTCGTCCAGGATCAGCACGTCCGGGCGGCTCATCAGGGCCCGGGCGATGGCCAGCAGCTGCTGCTCGCCGCCGCTCAGCCCGGCCACCGGCACCCCGAGGCGGCTGCGCAGCCGGTCCGGCAGCCACTGCGCGATCTCGTCCAGCCGGGCCCGCAGCGCCGGCCCTCGTATCCCGGCGGCGTAGCCGGCCACCTCGAGGTTCTCCCGCAACGACAGCGAGTTGAACAGGCCGCGCCCCTCGGGCACGAGGCTGCTGCGGATCGTCCGGCTGTCGAGCCGGCCGACCACGACCTGCCCGGACGACGCTCGCAGCGAGCCGTGAATGATCTTGCCGAGGGTGGACTTGCCGGCGCCGTTCGCCCCGACGACGCCGATCACCGCGCACCGGCCGAGCTCCAGGTCGACGGCGTGCAGCGCGGCGACGCCGCCATAGTGGTGGCCGACCCCGCGGACGGTGATGTCGACGGCGGCCGAGTCGCGGGCGGGCAACTCGGCGAGCGCCGTGACCGCGCCGAGGTAGGACGAGCGCACCTGCGGCTGTTGCAGGATCGTCTGCGGGTCGCCCGAGCCGATCGGCTTGCCGAAGTCGAACGCGACCACCCGGTCGGCCACCGCGAAGAGGTCCTCGAGGACGTGGTCGATGATCACCACCGCGGTGCCGCCGGCCCGCAGCCGGGCGACCTGCCGGGCGGCCACCTCGCGTTCCGTGGCGTCCAGCCCGCCGAACGGCTCGTCCAGGATCAGCAGCGTCGGCTCCTCGGCCATCGCGCGGGCGAGATCGAGCCGCTTCTGCAGCCCGAACGGCAGTTCCGTCGGGTAGCGGTCGGCCACCTCGGCGAGCCCGGTCTGCGCGAGCAACTCGCCGGCCCGGGCCCGGTCCGTCGCGGTGATCCGCCGCCGGGTGCACAGCACGTTCTCCGCGACGGTCAGCTCGGCGAACGTCTCCGCGTGCTGGAACGTCCGGCCGATGCCGAGCCGGCGCCGCGCGGTGGCCCGGATGCCGGTCAGCCTCCGGCCCCGGTAGTCGACCGTGCCGGCGATCCGCGCCCCGCCGACAAGCCCGGACACCACGTTGACCAGGGTGGTCTTGCCGGCGCCGTTCGGGCCGATGATGGCCAGCACCTCGCCGGGCCGGACCGTGAGCGACGCGTCCCGCAGCGCCTGCAGGCCGCCGAAGCGCACCGAGAGGCCGTCGATGACGAGCAACGGCTGGTCGCCGGCCCGGCGGGGCGGCGCGTCAAGAAGACTGCCCGTGGTGTTGCCGGCGACTGTGGCCACGCGGCGCCGGAGCCCGGGCACGCGCCGCGCCAGCAGGCCGAGGAACGGGACGACGCCGCCGGGCAGGAAGATCAGCGCGGCGATGAGCAGCGTGCCCTGCACCGCGGGCTGCGGCAGCGATACCGTCTCGGCGAGGCTCGGCGCCCAGGCCAGGTAGATGCCGCCGACCACCGCGCCGAGGACCGTGCCGACCCCGCCGAGCACGCAGGCCGCGATCACGGTGATGCCGAAGGTCAGCGAGAACGGATCGGGGCTGACGAAGCCGGTGATCAGGCCGAGCAGCACCCCGGCGAAGCCGGTGAACGCCGCGCTGACCGCGAACGACAGGGCGGTCTGCGCCTCGGGGGCGATGCCGACCGAGCGCGCGACGATGGGGTGCGACTTCGCGGCGACCATCCGCATCCGCAGCCCGGTCGGCTTCGCGAAGACCGCGACGGCCAGCACGAGCCCGGCGGCGAGCACGGCGACGTACTGGGCCGCGCTGCCGCCGCCCGGGACCGAGCCCAGGTGCAGCGCGCTGTCCAGTTGCAGCACGGGCACGCCCTGGTCGCCGCCGGTCACGCCGGTCCACCGGCCGATCACCTCGAGGCAGACCAGGCTGAACGCCAGCGTCAGCAGGGCGATGTAGAGCACGGAGAAGCGCGAGCCGGCGTAGCCGAGGAACGCGCCGAGCAGGGCGCTGGACGCGACGGCGCCGACCACGACGACCTCCAGGGGCAGCCCGTGTGAGCTGCCGTACGCCGCGAAGTAGGCACCCAGGGCGAAGAACGCGGCGTGCCCGACCGACCAGACCCCGGACCAGCCGGCGAGCAGGCCCACGGAGAGCACGACAATCGTGTACACGGCCGCGAGCGCGACGGAGTACGCCTGGTACGCCGGGATCGCCCCGGAGTGCATCAGCACGATCAGCAGGAGCCCGGCCAACGGCCCGAGCGCGGCCCTCGCCAGGTTGGTCCGGGTGAACATCATCGGCTGCTCCTCAGACCCGCTGGAACGTTCGCGTGCCGAACAGGCCCTGCGGGCGGATCAGCAGCACGAGCACGGTGAGCGAGAACACGAACGTGTCCCGGAAGCTCGCGGAGACGTAGCTGGCGGCGAGATTTTCCAGTACGCCGACCGCCAGGCCGCCGACGACCGCGCCGTACATGCTGGTCAGGCCGCCCAGGAAGATGCCGGCGAAGGCCCGGAACAGCGGGGTGGCGAGCACCGTCGGGACCAGCCCGGACTTGGGCGCGTACAGGCAGGCGGCCAGGGCCGCGAGGCCGAGGCCGAGCGCCCAGGCGATCCGGGCGACGCGCTGGGCGTTGATGCCGACCACCCGCGCGGTCTCCGCCGACTCCGCGACCGCCCGCATGGTGGATCCGAGAGTGGTGCGCCCGAACAGGAAGGCGACCGCCGCCATCGCCAGCGCCGCGATGCCGATGGTCAGCAGGCTCTGCGCCGGCAGCGCCGAGTCGGCCAGCCGGACCGTGCCGTTCAGCAGGTTGGGGAAGGTCCGGGGTTGGGTGCCCCAGACCGAACTGACCACGCTGTCGGCGATCAACGAGACGCCCATCGTCACCACCAGCGCGGAGAACAGCTGGCCCTGGCCGAGCGGGCGGATCACCGCCTCGCGCACGAGCACCCCGGACAGCGCGGTCACGACGACCGCGGCGAGCACGCCGACCACGATCGCGAGGCCGGTGTCGTGGATCGAGATCGCGACGTACAGGCCGAGCGTGGCCAGGCTGGCGAGCGCGAAGTTCACCACATCGGTGGCCCGGTAGATGATCACGAGGCCCAGGCCCATCAGGCCGTAGACGGCGCCGCTGGCGACGCCGCTCACCAGGACGAGCAGGAGCTGATCCACCCCCGGCCCCCCATTCCTTAATTGAACTCAGTTCGAAAACTGTAGTTGACGTGCGGGAAACCGGCAAGACACCGGCCCGGCCGCCGAGTCAGCCGGTGAACCGGCCGCCATTGGCGAGCAGGACCGCGCCGACCAGGTTCGAGGCCGCGTCGCCGGCCAGGAACAGCGCGATGTCCGCGATCTCTTCCGGCTTCGCGTACGGGCGCACCCGCGCGTCGGCCAGCGACTGCCGCAGCGCCGCCGGGGTCCGTGCGGCCATCCCCGTCTCGGTCGGCCCCGGCGCCACGACGTTGACCCGTACGCCGAAGGCGATCACCTCCTTGGCCACCGACTGGGCGAGCGCGTGCACCGCGGCCTTGGACGCGGAATAGTGCGGGTATCCGATCGGGGTGTCGAACGCCGCCGAGGAACCGATGACGACGATCGAGCCGCTCCGGCGGGGAGTCATCGCCCGCACCGCCGCGCGCAGCACATGGAACGTGCCGTCCAGGTTGATCGACAGCACTCGCCGCCACGCCGCGTCGTCGAGACCGGCCGTGACGTCCGGCGGCTCCCCCGCCACTAGCGCGTCGGCGATCACCTGCTTGGCCCCCGGATCGTCAACCCCGGCGGCGTGCACGACGACGTCCAGCCGCCCGTGCTCGTGCAGCACGCCCGCGATCGCCGCGTCCACCTGAGCGGCGTCCGCGACATCGACCGGCACCGCCCGGGCGGCCGGCAACCCGGCCGCCACCGCCGTGGCCGCCTCGGCGTCGCGATCCACGAGGACGACCTGCTCGGCGCCGCCGGCCGCCAGCCGCCGCGCCACCGCCGCGCCCATCCCCGAGCCCGCGCCGGTGACCACTGCGATCTTGCCCAAGAACTGTTTCGCCATGCCGGAGTCCCCTCCACGGTTCCTGAACCAACTTCAGTTTGGTACCGTACCGCCATGCCGGTGCCGACCAACACCCCTCGATGAGAGCGCTGCGACTGCCGGGCTGGAGAGAGCCGCCCCGGCTGGTCGACATCGACCAGCCGCGGCCGGTCGGCCACCAGATCCTCATCCGGGTGGAGGCCGCCGGGCTGTGCCACTCCGACCTGCACGTTATCGACGCCGGCCCAGGCGACCTGCCGTTCGGCCCGCCGTTCACCCTCGGCCACGAGATCGCCGGCCGGGTCGCGGCGATCGGCCCGGCCGCCTTCGGGCCGGCCCTGGGCGACCGGGTGGTGGTGTACGGACCGTGGGGGTGCGGCCTGTGCCCCCGGTGCGCGGCGGGCCGGGAGAACTACTGCGACCGTCGCGCGGAGCTGTCCTGGGCCGGAGCCGGCCTCGGCCGCGACGGCGGGATGGCCGGCTACGTCCTGGTGCCGTCGGCGCGCTATCTCGAACCGATCGGCGACTTGGACGCCACCCAGGCCGCACCGCTGTCCGACGCCGGCCTCACCCCGTACCACGCCATCGAGCTGTCCCGGGCGGCGCTGGACGAGGGGTCGACGATCGCCGTCATCGGGGTCGGCGGACTCGGACACCTCGCGATCCAACTGCTGCGGGCCCTGACGCCGGCCACGGTGTTCGCCGTGGACCTGCGGGCCGAGGCACTGGCTCTCGCCGAGCGCTCCGGCGCCCAGCGCGGCATCCCGGTGTCCCCGGAGACCGGCCGCGTCCTGCGCGCCTCAACCGGCGGGCGAGGCGTCGACGTGGTGTTCGACTTCGCCGGCACCAGCGAGACGCTCGAGCTGGCGGCCCACTGCCTGCGCGCCGGCGGCGAGCTGGTCATCGTAGGCAGCGGCGGCGGCCGGCTGACCGTCGCCAAATCCGGCCCGCTCCCGGCGGGCGGCCGCGTCTCGATGCCGTACTGGGGAACCCGGCCCCAACTGAGCGAGGTGATCGCGCTCGCCCGCAGCGGCGCACTGCACGTCGAAGTGCAACGGTTCCCGCTGTCCGCCGCCACGGAGGCCATCGCCCTGCTGCGCGCCGGAAAACTCACCGGACGCGCGGTGCTGATCCCGGACAGTGCCTAACGTAACCTTCACCGGCGATCGCGGTGCCGGTGGGCGAGTTCGGCGAGTTCGACCCGGCTGGCCGTGCCGGTCTTGCGCAGCATGTTCGAGACGTGCGCGCTCACCGTCTTCTCGCTCAGCACCAGCGCGCGGGCGATCTCGCCGTAGGTCCGACCGGCTACGAGGTGGGCCAGGACCTCACGTTCACGCGTGGTCAGGCCCGGGAACTCGTCGGCCGCCTCCGCCGGGCCGCCGACCGCAGCGGTCGCGACGTGCGCATTCCGGGCGAGCACGTCCAGGTCCGCGAGGAGCGGGCCCGCTTCAAGATCAATGGCTATCTCGTACGCGCGGCGCAGCGCGGCCGTTCCCGCCCGGCGGGTCGACCGGTCCCGCAGCGCCGCCTGCGCCTGTCGCCAGCGGCAGTAGGCCTCGTCCCACGGCACGTCGGCCGCCCCGCAGGCGTCCGCCGCCCGAAGCCAGCGCGCGGTCTCGTCCGGGTCGCGCCTGCCGCGGGCCGTCTCCGCCTCGACGAGCGCCTGCATCGCGCCGATCCAGCGCCGTTCGTACTCCGGCTTCGCCCCGGCCTCGCTCACCACCTCGGGGTAGCGCTCCCGCAGGTCCCGCAGCCGGGCCAGCTCGGGTGCCGGGTCCGCGCCCCGGTCCCGGGACGCCTGGGCGAGATCCGCCAGCGCCCGCGCCGCCAGCGGCAGCAGGACCTCGGAATCCAGCGGCGGCGGCTCCCGGCTCAAGCCGCGCAGCGCGCACTCGATCGCCAGCTCGGTGTCGCCGGCGGCCACCGCGATCTCCGCGTGCACCGCGTCGAACGGGAAGGCAAGAAACTGGGTGCATTCCCGGATCAGCTCCTCGGCCCGGTCGGCGTGCGCCTTGGCTTCAGCGTACCGGCCCTGCCGGCTGGCCAGCAGCGCGGCGGTGTTGCGGGCCCGGGCGTCGGCCAGCGTGCTGGGCCGGGCGCCGAGGGTCACCCGGAGCCGGTCGAGGCAGCTGCGCCAGTCGCCGACCAGCAGCAGTCCCTCGGCCTCGATCGAGCAGATCTCCGAGACGAAGCTGTGCGCGGCGCCGACCCGCTCGAGATCCTCGCGGCACCGGCGGACATCCTCGATGTACGCCCGCGGGGAAGGCCCGTCGGCCGTGTTCGCCACCCAGTAGGTCGCGGAGACCGCCAGGTCGAAGTCGCGGGTCCGGGCGGCGATCGCTTGGGCCTCGTGCGCTGCGGCGGCGCCGCCGGCCAGGTCCCCGACCGTCATGCGGGCCATTGAGACAGCGATCAGGGCCCGCCCGATCGCCTCCGGCCAGCCGCCGGCCTGGGCCAGGCGCAGGGACTGCTCCGCCCTCGCCGCCGCCGGTTCGTCCCCGTGCCACAGCAGGCTCTCGGCCAGTTGGGCGGTCGCCAGGGCGTGCTCCCGGCTCTGCGGGTGCCCGGCGGAGAGGCGCTCGGCCGCCCGCGAGTCGGCCAGCCCGGCGAACTCGATGCCCAGCCCGAAGCGCAGCTGCGTGCGCCGCACCAGCAACTCGGCGGCGACCAGCGGCTCGGCCCCGGGATCGAGGCGGGCGAGCAGTTCGTCGACGGCCGACAGTTCGTCGGCGTCGCGGCCCGATCGCTGCGCGGCCCGGCGGATCCGGTGCAGCAGGTCCACGGCCGACACTTCGGCGCCGGCCGGGCGCAGCCGCAAGGCCCGGTGCAGCAGCCGGACCGCCTCGGCGGCGCCCCCGCCGGCCTCGGCCGCGTCGGCGGCGCGCAGGGCCCACCGGTAGGCCGGCTCGGCCAGCCCGGCCTGGTGGTAGTGGTCGGCGCGGGCGATCGGGTCGGCGGCGGTCTCGGCCAGTTCGGCGTGCAGGATCCGGCGTTCCGCGGGCAGCAGGGTCTCGACCAGGACCTCGGCGAGCAGCGGGTGGGCGAACCAGTAGCGCTCGTCGGCGTCGACGCGCAGGACCCCGGCGTCGACGGCCTCGCGCAGCAGCGGCACGACGTCGGGTCCGCCCGCCGGCTGCGGGCGGCCGGCCACGGCGATGACGCTGGTCAGCGTCCGGGCCGGGGTGGAGAGGCCGTGCCAGGTGCGCGCCAGCGCGCCGCGCAGCTCGGTCGGCAGATGCGGCGGCAGGGTTCGCGCGTCCGGCGACAACCCGCGGACGAGCAGGCTGGTCAGGTACGGGTTGCCGGTGCTGCGCCGGTGCACGTCGTCGACCAGCGACTCGTGCGGTGGGCGGCCCAGCAGGCCGGCGATCTGGTCCCGGGTGGCGACCCGGTCGAGCCGGCCCAGCTCCATCTCGCGGACCCGCGGGAGCCGGCGCACATCGGCGAGCCAGCGGTGCAGCCGGTGCTCGTCACCCGTCCGGAGGGTGACCAGGACGGCCAGGCGGCGCTCCGGCCGGCCGGCGATGGCGTACATGAGCACGTCGAGGGAGCTCTGGTCGGCCCACTGGACGTCGTCGACGACCAGCAGCGTGGGCTGGTCCCGGGCCAGCCGGTCCAGCCAGGCGTCGAATTCCAGGACGGCGTTCGCGGTGTTCAGCGGCGGCGGGTCGGGCACCTCGCGCAGCGCGGTGTGCAGCGGGAGCAGCGGGCTGGCCAGCGACGTCAGCGGCAGGCAGGGCGCCCACAGGGTCCGGGCTCCGCTGGTGGCGCAGGCGTCGCGCAGCAGGGACGTCTTGCCGATCCCGGCCTCGCCCGAGACCAGCAGCGTCCCGGCCCGGCCCCGCGCGGCGTCCGCGGCCAGCGCCAGCACCAGGGCGGTCTCGTCCGCGCGGCCCGTCATTACCCGAGCATCCCCGGTCCCCCGAAACGGCGAAACCGGACAGCCGGGCCGAAAAATCTGAGGGGTCGGCGGACCCCTTCTGAGGGGGTCTGCCCGATGTGACGGATCCGCCCGCTCGCCAGCGTGAGAAGCATGCGCGTCCCCGCCACCTCGCCGCTCGTCCTGGTCTGCCTCGTCGTGCTGGTCCTCTATGTGCGCGGGCACGCCCATGCGCCCGCCCCGGCTCCCGTCGTCGGCGTGGCCGCGGCACCGCCGATCACGCGGGAGCCGGCCGACCGGCTCGACCGGGCCGGCGACGATCTCTTCTGGACGACCACCCGGCGGTACGGCTCCGGCCCGGCCGTCGCGACCGTCCACCGGGCGCACGGCGACACCGTCAGCACCGTCTACCGCGAGTTCGGCGTCCGGTTCGGCGACGTCGCGGCCGGCCGGTACGTGGTGGTCAACGACGACCTGCGCGGCGTCTCCCGGATCAAGCGCATCGACCGCGGCGGCACGCTGGCCACCAGCGCCGGGCTGATCGGCGGGCGGGACCTGCTCGCCGACGGGACGGCGCTGTACTGGGCCGACGACGCCGGGGTGCACACCGTCGCGGTCGCCGGGGGCCCGGTACGCACGCTTGCCCGCTCGGCGGCCGTGCGGTTCGTGGCGCTGGACGGCGATCGGCTGTACTTCGCGGCCGGGAAAGTGATCCGCGGCGTCGGCACGAGCGGCGGCACGGCGCGCACCGAGGCGGTCGCCCGGACGGCGGTGACCGGGCTGGCCGCGGCGGACGGCAGGCTGTACTGGAGCGAGCTCGGGGGCGGCATCCGGCAGCGCGACGGCGCCCTGCGGGCCGCGGTCGCGGGACGGGTGGTGACCGAGCTGTCGTTCACCGGGACCCGCCTGATCTGGGTCGAGTGCGCCGCCTCCGGCAGCGACTGCCTGATCCGGGCGTACGCCGGCGGCGGGATCGGCGGGTTCGAGGCCGGCCCCGGCGTCCACGACGTCCAGGACGACGGCTCCACGGTCGTCTACACCGGGCCCGGCGGCGTGGCCCGGCACGTGCTCATCGGTCCCCGGCTGGCCCGCATCCCGTGACGCGGGCCGGCCGGGGCGCCGATCAGGTGCGGCGGCCGTTGATCCGCCACCGGCCCACCGCCGCCAGCAGCGCGGCGAGACCCAGGAAGAGCGCCGACTCCAGCCACTGGAAGCTCCAGTACCGGTCGACCGGCTGGTACGCGATGTCGACGTGCAGGTCGAGCTTGGCGATGCAGTCGGCGACCCCGTCGAAGCCGGCGTTGATGCAGTTGTCGTAGCTGTGCTGGTCGACCGGTTCGCCGTCGGCGGCGCGCAGCTGGCTGCCGGAGACGACCCACGCGCCCGGGATCCTCAGGCCGGCGACGGTCGCGTGCTGGCCGAGGAAGCCGAGGTTCCGGACCACCTCGGCCGTCATCGGCTGCGCGGCGGTGACCGGGGTCCGCAGGTGCGGGCGGACCACGTTCGGCACCAGCACCTGGATCACCACGAAGACCAGGAAGGTCAGCGCCATCGCGGGGACGGTCCGGCGGACCAGGATGCCGCTCACCGTGCCGAGGACGAACGCGAAGGCGGCGTACGCGATGGGCACGATGTTTCTGGTGCCGAACAACAGCGTGCTGAACCGGTTGTCGGCGACCTGGTCGAACGGACTGGCCGCCCAGGTGAGCAGCAGGCTGGCCACGCCCGCCAGGACCATCCCGGCCGCGCCGACCACCAGCAGCTTGACCGTCAGCCAGCGGCCGCGGGTGATGCTCTGGTTCCAGACCAGCCGGTGCGTTCCGGCCTCCAACTCGCGGGTGACCAGCGGCGCGCCCCAGAACAGTCCGATCAGCGCGGGGAGCATCAGCAGGACAGCGTCCAGGAAATAGAGCTGCGAGGCGAACCTGTTCTGGAAGTCGGTCATCGCCGCCGCGCAGCCGCCGCCCTGCCGGTGACACAACTCGAGGCTGTCGCCGTAGCCGTGCCGGATCCGCACGCCCAGGATCACCAGGTACCCGCCGAACACCGCCAGGGCCGCGGCGCCGGCCAGCGCCGGGGTGCGGAACTGCCGCCAGCTCATCCAGATCATGGCCGGGCCGCCCGGGTCAGGTAGCTCAGCACCAGTTCCTCGAGCTCGACCGGCCGCACCGTCCACTGTGCCGGCAGTTGGCGCGCCGCCGCTCGGACCACCGCGCCGGTCCCGTCGGCCCAGACGACCTCGGCCTCGGCGCTCAGCCGGTCCAGCTCCGGGCCCGGCGCGACGACCCGGTGGTGCGTCGCCAGCAGGTCCCGGACGTCGCCGGCGAGCTGCACCCGCGAGCCGCAGAGCACGATCAGGTAGTCGCAGACCCGTTCGATGTCGCCGAGCAGGTGTGAGGAGAGCACCGCACTGGCGCCCAACTCGGCGACGAACTCGGTCAGGTTGCGCAGGAAGCCGCTGCGCGCCAGCGGGTCCAGGGCGGCCGCCGGCTCGTCGAAGATCAACAGGTCCGGCCGCTTGGCGGCGGCGATGGTCAGGGCCAGCTGGGCGCGCTGGCCGCCGGAGAGGCGGCCGGCCCGCTGCCCCGGGTTCAGCCCGACCGCCGCGATCCGGCGGTTCGCCAGCCCGGCGTCCCAGCCGGGGTTGAGCCGCTCACCCATCCGCAGATGGTCGGCGACGCTGAGCGCCGAGTACACCGGGGTGTCCTGCGCGACGAACCCGACCCGGGCCAGGTGGGCGGCGCTCGCCGCGGGCGGCGCGCCCAGCACCGCCAGCGTGCCGGCGCTCGGCGCGATCAGGCCGCAGCACAGCTGCAGCAGGGTGGACTTGCCGGCGCCGTTCGGGCCGACGAGCCCGACCACGCGGCCCCGGGGGATGTCCAGATCGCAGTCGGTCAGGGCGGTGCGCTTGCCGTAGCGCTTGGTCAGGCCGTCGGCCCGCAGGATCGGCAGGAGGTCGTCAGGTGGCATGGCTCCATGCTCGAGATCGCCGCGCCCGCCGGCATCGCTCCAAAGCACCGTTGGCGGGCGCGGCAACCGTACTTTTGACCGGTTCGTCGGCCGGCCCGGGAGTTCGTAGCCTGAGCGGTGTGGACAATCACCGCCGGTCGGCCGGCTGGTTCGCGGTCGCGACCGAGGGCGCACTCGCCGTCGCCCTGGTTGCGGCGCTGGGCGTCACCGCGTACGCGCTCGCGGACAGCTGGGGCGGCGGGTACTGGTTGTTCGACTGCGTGGCCGGGACGGTCGCCGGTGTCCTCGCCCTGCTCCGCCGGCGGCACCCGGCCGCGGCCGCGGTGGCGTGCCTGGTCGTCGCGCTCGTGGCCGTCGTCGTCGCCCGCGCCGCCGGGCTGCCCCGCGAGCCCGGACCGGCGATCGTGCTGGCGCTCGCCGTCCTGATCGGCACCGCGATCCGGCGGCTGCCCACCCGGCCGGCGGTGGGCATCGCGGCCGCCGGGCTCGCGGTCGTGGCCGGCAGCCTGTTCAGCGGCGGCGCGGCGAGCGGCGGGCTGGGCGTCGTGCCGTTCCTCAACGCGCTGGGCTGGCTCGCCGCGGTCGCGGCCGGAAGTTGCCTGCGGCTGTTCGACGTCACCCGCCGGGCCGCCGAGGAGCGGGCCCGCGAGGACGAGCGGCTGGAGCTCGCCCGTGAGCTGCACGACGTCGCCGCGCACCACCTGACCGGCATCGTGCTGCAGGCGCAGGCCGCCCGGATCGTGGCCCGCAAACGCCCGGGCGAGCTGGACGATTCGCTCGCCGGCATCGAGGGTGCCGGGTCGGCGGCGCTGACCGCGATGCGGCGGGTGGTCGGGCTGCTGCGGGACGCCGACGACGCCGCGCCCGCGAAGCCGGGCCCGGAGCAGCTCACCGATCTGGTCCGCCGGTTCGACGGCAGCGGCGTGCCAGTCGCGTTGCGGCTGCCCGCGCAGCCGCAGGTGTGGCCGCCGGAGGTGACCAGCACGGTCTACCGCGTCGTGCAGGAGTCGCTGACCAACGTCTCCCGGCATGCCCCGCACGCCCGCTCGGTCACGGTCACCGTCGAGCAGGACGCCGGGAGCGTACGCGTCGAGGTCGCCGACGACGGGCCACCGGCCCCGAGCCGGTCCGCGCGGCACTCCGGTTACGGCCTGATCGGCATGCGGGAACGCGTCGAGGCGCTCGGCGGCACGCTGACCACCGGTCCGCGCCCGGACGCCGGCTGGTCGGTGCTGGCCACGGTGCCCACCGGGGCGCCGCGATGACCATCAACGTCCTGATCGCCGACGACCAGGCGATGATCCGCGGCGGCCTGCGCCTGATCCTCGAGGACCAGAGCGACATCGCGGTGGTCGGCGAGGCCGTCGACGGCGTGGACGCGATCGCCCTGGCCCGGCGGCTGCGCCCGGACGTGTGCCTGGTCGACATCCGGATGCCGCGCCTGGACGGCCTCGAGGTCACCCGCGCGCTGGCCGGCCCCGGCGTCGCGCACCCGCTGCGGGTGGTCGTGGTCACCACGTTCGACCTGGACGAGTACGTCTACGGCGCGCTGCGCGGCGGTGCCGCCGGCTTCATCCTCAAGGACGCCGGCCCGACCCTGCTGGTCGAGGCGGTCCGGGCGGCGGCCGCCGGGGACGCCCTCGTCTCGCCGTCGGTCACCGTACGGTTGCTGCGGCATCTGAGCGCCGCCGGGCCGCCGGTCTCGGCCAAGGCGCGCCACCGGCTGTCCGCCCGCGAGACCGAAGTGGCCCGCGCGGTCGCCCGGGGCCGGACCAACCAGGAGATCGCCGCCGAGCTGTTCATCTCGCTGAGCACGGTGAAGGGCCACGTCGCCGCGGTGCAGGCCAAGCTCGGGCTGCGCAACCGGGTGGAGATCGCGGTCTGGGCCTGGGAGAACCGCGTCGTCCCAACCGGGTGACGGCGTCAGACGTCGACGGCCAGCCGGACCGTCACCACGTCGCCGACCTCGAGCCCCTCGACCCGGCGCACCGCCGCCTTCACCGGCACGATGTACCGCCCGTCCTTGGGGAACAGCGACGTCTTCCACCCCGTCGCGCCGATCCGCGCCGCGACCGGGATCATCCCCCAGCCGTAGGTCACGGACGCGGAGGTCGCCTCCAGCGCGCCGCACTCGTCGTCCGGAACGGTGACGAAATGCCAGGGCGCCGGCCCTTTCCAGAACCACACCTCGCCGCTGAATTCCAGGTCCATTCGATCAGGATAGGAGCCGCAGGCCAGCCGGGCCGGCGCCGTGGCTGAGGCATCGACCGAGGCCGGGGGTAGGGTCCTGCGGGTGAATCAACCGCTGCGGCCTAGCGATCCGCGCACGCTGGGCAACTATGAGTTGCTCGGCCGCCTCGGCGAGGGCGGCATGGGCACGGTCTATCTGGCCCGGGACGCCGCCGGCCGGCTGGTCGCGGTCAAGGTCATCCGGCCGGAGTATTCCTACGAGGACGAGTTCCGGGCCCGGTTCCGCAGCGAGGTGAACCGGGCGCGGCAGGTGCCGCCGTTCTGCACCGCCGAACTGCTGGACGCCGACCCCGACCACCGCACGCCGTATCTGGTGGTGGAGTACGTCGACGGCCCGAGCCTCGCCGAGGTGGTCGACGAGCAGGGCCCGCTGACCGCCGGCAACCTGCACAGCGTGGCGGTCGGGGTGGCCACCGCGCTGGCCGCCATCCACGGGGCCGGGGTGATCCACCGCGACCTGAAGCCACGCAACGTGCTGTTCTCGCTGGGCACCCCGAAGGTGATCGACTTCGGCATCGCCCGCGCGCTCGAGGCGACCAGCCAGCACACCCGTACCGACCAGATGGTCGGGACGGTGGCCTACATGGCGCCGGAGCGGTTCGAGGCGGACGCGGGCCGCACGGTCAGCCCGGCCGCCGACGTGTTCGCCTGGGGTGCCGTCGTCGCGTACGCCGGCACCGGCCACACCCCGTTCCACGCCGATTCGGCCGCGGCCACGGCGGCCCGGATCCTCACCCAGCCGCCGGAGCTGTCCGGCCTGAGCGACCCGCTGCGCGAGCTGGTGGCCCGTACGCTGGCGAAGGATCCCAAGGATCGCCCCACCGCGCATGAGCTGCTCGATCTGCTGCTGGAATCGGGCCCGCAAGCCGACGGGGCGCTGGCGCAGCGGCCGGAGTTGCGCCGGGTGGCGGAGGCGGCCCAGCACAGCGGGCGGTTCTCCACCGGCACGACGGTCCGCAAGCGGGTGCCGCGCCGGCGCATCGTCCTGGCGCTGGCGGCCGCGGTGGCGGTGCTGGCGGCCGGCGGTGTGTTCGCGACGGTCACCTCGCACCAGGTCATGGCGGCCTTCCGGAACAGCGGAACGGGCGGCGCCGAAACCGCTCCCACGGCCAGCCCGTCGGCGGCGCCGTCCGCCGTCCGGGTGGTTCAGGGCCCGACGGTGATCGACCGCCTCGACCGGCCGGGCCAGTGGTCGGCGACCGGCGACGCCACCGGCGCCTGCCGCTTCCAGGGCGGCCAACTCGTCGCGAGCACGGAACAGGCCAGCGTGTATCAGTGCGCGGGCCCGAAAGACATCTTCGCCGGCAACATGTCGGTGGCCGTCGACGTCACGGTCGGCACCGCGACCGCGTGCGCCGTCATCTGGTTCCGCTACGTCGCCACCAGTGGATACCAGGTCTCGTTGTGCCCGAACGACGTCCGGATCGGCCTGGACAACGAGCAGGAGGTCACCGGCGAGGTGCGGACGCAGTCGCGCGCGTTCCAGCCGGGGCAGCGGCACCGGGTCGGAATCGACGTACACAACGACTCCGCGACGGTCACGGTCGACGGCGCCGCGCTGCTCACCATGGCGTTGACGGACCCGTCGCTGGCGGCCGGGCAGGTCGTCTTCGGCGCGCTCAACGACTTGCGCGACGGGGACTCCCGGGCAAGTTTCGCCAACGCGGAGATCCGTTCGCTGTGACCCGCGGCGCGCTTCATCCCGGCCTCACGCCCGGCCCGGCAGCATGACGCGCATGAATTCGAAGCTGTCCGCCATCGTCCTTGTGGCCGCCGTGCTGACGACTGCCGCCTGTGGCACCGCGACGGCGACCACCCCGTCCGGCCCGGCGAGTTCGGCGGCGGTCCAGCCCAGCACCAAGCCGGCCGCGCCGACGCCGACCTTCGCCGATCCCACCCAGGGCAGCGGCACCACGGTGGTCAAGCTGCACTCGTACGACGCGGGCGCCGGCTCGGCCGTGGTGGAGCCGATCATCTTCATGGACGGTCCCGCCTACTGCAAGGCGTTCAAGCTCAAGTCGAGCGACGGCCGGTGCCAGCGCGAGTGGGTGAGCGAGGAGAGCCACACCAAGATCACCTTGCCGGTGCTCGCCAAGCCGAAGCTGACCACCTGGGACGACCACCAGGGCGGCGACTGCATCGGCTCGATGACCGGCGGCGGCACCTGCCCCGCCACGGCGGCCGAGTTCGCCGAGTGGCTCAAGCAGGATCCCGGCGGATTCGCGGTGATCACCACCAAGGACGGCACGATCACCCACATCGCGCAGATGTACACGCCCTGACCGGCCGGCCGGTCAAGGCGACGGCGACGGGCTCCCGCAGCCGTTGAAGATGTCGAGGCTGTGGTCGGCCTTGAGATAGGCGTCGGGGTCCTCGGTGTCCCGGGGATCCGGCGCCCTGCGCCCGTCGGGCGGGGTGGGCGCGAGCAGCCCCTTGGCCGCCGCGGCGCAGTCGACCCCAGCGCCGTACGCCTTGGTGCCCCCGATCCACATGCCCTTGTCGCCGGCGCGCAGGTTCTTCGTCGACGGGAAGTCCCAGCGGGTCTCGTCGTGCTCCACCGCGAGCGGATGGTCGGCGCCCTCGAAGGCGTACACCCAGACGAAGTTCGTCGTCACCCGCAACGTCTGGATGCCGTCCACCCGGATCGACGCGTATGTGACCCGGCCGCTGACCCGGGGCTGCTCGCCGCCGTCGAGCCGCACGGCCGGGTCGATCCAGGTCGCCACCACGTCGAAAGTGGCGGACTTGAACCACTTGCCGACGTCGTCCCGGTTGTTCGGCGCGAGCAGCGCCAGGAACTTGCCCGGGTCGTGCCCGACGAGCATCGAACGGTCCAGCCGGCCCGCCACCAGTGCCGCGCGGACCTTCCGCAACGCGGCGGTGACCTGCGCGGCGGTGAAGCCGGTGACCGCTTTCGCCGTCGGCAGCGTGATGCCAGCCGCACCCTTGGGATAGTTCGCGGCCGATGTCCCGGCGAACGGGTCGGTCGGGGCCGCGCTGGCCGAACTCGTGGCCGAGATGCCGCCGGGAACGCTCTGCGTCGGATATGCCGCCACGTTGTCGTCGCCGGACGATTCGGCCAGCCCTGAGCGCACCACCAGCACGAGGACGGCGAGCACCAGCACGGCGAGAGCGGCGTTGCCGGCCACCAGCGCCGTGCGCCGCAACCCGCCCCGCCGCTGCTCGCGGCGGACCCGCCGCTCGGTCTCCTCGGCCCACTGCTTGAGCCCGAGCAGCGGATCTTGATCGTCTTGCTGGTCCATGGCGGACCAGTATGCCCCAGCCGTGCGTCCTATGTGGTCCCCGGTCACCGGCCCATTTCCCGCATGCATCGCCGGAAATCAATTGGAAACCGATTCCGCGTACCGAAATATATTCGACTGCGCATGTGCCGATGCTTTGCGAAAACTGAAAGAAAACTGTGGACGGACAATACTAGAAACGCACTCATATTCTTGAATACGATGCGCGCAGTCCCCATTTCCCCCCTCCACAGGAGGATCGATGCGTCCCATCCGTCGCATCGCCAGTCTCGCCCTCGCGACTACCCTCGCCGTCGGTGGACTGACGCTCATCACCTCGGCCGTTGCAACGGCCGCCCCCACCAAGTTCCGGCAGTTCAACTCGTGCGGCGCCGCCGCGGCCGGCTTCGCCCGCTGCATGGCGATCGTCCGGGCACCCAGCACGAGCGGCGGCACCAGCCTCAGCGCGGGCACCGTGTCGCCGGCCGCCACCAGCCCGTCCGGTAAATCCCCCACCAACCTGATCTCGGCGTACGGCCTGCCGTCGGCCACCGCCGGATCCGGCCAGACCGTCGCCATCGTCGACGCCTACGACGACCCATACGCCGAGGCCGACCTGGCCGTGTACCGCAGCTACTACGGCCTGCCGGCGTGCACGACCGCCAACGGCTGCTTCAAGAAGGTCAGCCAGACCGGCAGCACCACCAGCCTGCCGGCGGCCAACGCGAGCTGGTCGCAGGAGATCTCGCTCGACATCGACATGGTCTCGGCGGTCTGCCCCAACTGCAACATCCTGCTGGTCGAGGCGACCTCGGCGTCGTTCGCCAACCTCGGCACCGCCGTCAACGAGGCCGCCGCGCTGGGCGCCGACGCGATCAGCAACAGCTACGGCAGCACCGGCGACGCGCAAGACTCCGTGTACGGCTCGTACTACAACCACCCGGGCATCGCGGTGACCGCCAGCAGCGGCGACAGCGGCTACGGAGCCTCCTACCCGGCGTCCTCGCACTACGTCACCGCGGTCGGCGGCACCACCCTCACCGCCGACTCCAGCACCCGCGGCTGGACGGAGACCGCCTGGTCCGGCGCGGGCAGCGGCTGCTCGTCGTACAACACCGCGCTCACCGGCGCGGCCAGCTTCAGCACCGGCTGCACCCGGCGCGCCGAGGCGGACGTGTCCGCAGTGGCCAACCCGTCCACCGGCGTCTCGGTCTACGACAGCTACGCCTACGCGGGCGCCTCGGGCTGGCTGACCTTCGGCGGGACCAGCGTCTCCGCGCCGATCATCGCCAGCGTCTACGCCCTGGCCGGCAACACGGCCGACATCGACAACAACTATCCGTACACCCACTCGACGTCGCTCAACGACGTCACCTCGGGCTCCAACGGCACCTGCAGCACAAGCGCCTGGTGCACCGCCCGGGCCGGCTGGGACGGGCCGACCGGGCTCGGCACCCCGAACGGCATCGGCGCCTTCTAACCGAGCACGATAATGGGGCCGGCCGGCCGGAAAAGACCGGCCGGCCCCATTCCCGCACGCTTTCGGAAACGGCGAACCATCCCCTGGCCCGGGAAGGCACCGGCACACTCCCCTATCTGAAGAAGACGCTCGCGCCGGACATGCGACTACTGAACCCGGTCGCCTACCGCCAGCTCACGTTGTTCGAGGCGGCCCGGGAGCGGTATATGGTCTCCGTCCGCCCGTTGATCAGTGCTGAGAGTCGGCGGCGCCTGCGTTCGGGCACGGATGGAGCGCCGGGTGACAACCCTGAGGATGCTCACGGCACATCGCCGAAGGGGTGGTAGCGGTGCGTACGTCCTGGCGTTCCTGGTTCTGGAACCTGGTTCTGTTCGTGATTACCCTGACGATGGGGGCCATCTCGGTCGCCGTCACCGTCCAGGAGGTAGGCCGACGGGAACCATTCGGCATAATGGTGTTTGCCGGATCCTCCATATGGTTGTGCTGGCTGGCTGGCCGCGCGTTACTGGTCGGGGTATACGCACGCCCACAGGGCATCGTCATACGAAATCCCGGACTCACCCGTACGATCCCGTGGACCGAGGTCGACGCGATCAGCGGCGGAGGACCGACCACCGGGCCGTCCAGCATCGCCGGCGCGACCACCGCTGTCGTCCACCGGCTCCGGCCAGGGGCTACCGAGACAGAGCAGGTCGTTCTCAACGCCATCGGCGGCTATGGCCTCAGCCCCGTACGCCCGAGTCCCGCCGAGGGCGCGATCGCGGACCTCAACGCATACCTGCAGAACTGGCGCCAAGCACAGTCCGGGCCGAACTCGTAGGAACGCCGGGCCAGCCCACGATTGCGCCCGCCTACCGGTCCGGCGTCGAGGAGAGCCCGTCGCCGGCGGGGCGGAGGACCGCGACGATGAAGTCCGAGTCGTCGGCGAGCGGTCGCAGGTCCCAGGTCGACAGGAGCAGGTCGGGGACGAGCCCGGCCGCGGCCGCGTCGGCCCGGAACCGGGCGAACTCGTAGCCTCGCCCGGCGCCGAAACCGATCACCGCCCGGCCGTCGTCGCGCAGGTGGGCCCGCATCCGGCCGAGGATCGCAAGCCGCGTGTCCGGGGCGACGAAGGTCATCACGTTGCCCGCGCAGACGATGCAATCGAACGCCCCGGGAAGCCCGCGCGCCGGCAGGTCCAGCTCGGCGAGGTCGCCGACCAGCCACTGAGCGCCGGGATACTCCGAGCGCGCGGCGGCGACCAGGACCGGATCGAGGTCGACACCGACGACCTGGTGGCCCGCCGCGGCCAGATGTCCGCCCACCCGGCCGGTGCCGCAGCCGGCGTCGAGGACTGTCGAGGCCCGGGCCAGCATCGCGTCGATCAGGCGGGCTTCGCCGGCCAGGTCCGTGCCGGCTCGCGCCATCGCCCGGAACCGGTCGATGTACCACTGCGAGTGGCCGGGGTTCTCCTTGGTGAGCCGCAGCCATTCGTTCGGCTCGGTCACAGCTTGGCCACCGTGAGCAGCACAGCGCTGTCCTCGAGCGCCTCGAGCGCGTGCCGGGCGTCCGGGATGATCAGCAGGTCGCCGGGGTTCGCGTCCACCGCGGCGTCGGCGGCGGTGAGGCGGACCCGGCCCCGCAGCACTTGCAGGGTCGCCTCGCCCGGGTTCTCGTGCTCGTCGAGGCGCTGACCGCCGGTCAGCACGATCAGGGTCTGCCGAAGCGTACGTGCGTGCCCGCCGTACACGGTGTGCGAGCTGCGACCGCTGGAGGCGTCCCGGGCCAGCGCGAGATGCTCCTCGAGCAGGGCCGTCAACGACATGTGGTCCATGGGGTTCCCTTCCGCTTGCCGGCCTTCAGAGTCGCCGCCCGCCGGCCCTGCAGGTAGGGGCATTGGGCCCCTCTCATTGCAGCGGTCGACGGCCGGCGACCTCGTCGAAGACCAGCCAGGTGCGGGTCGACCGGACGCCGGCGACGTTGTGCACCCGGGCCAGCACCACGTCGCGCAGGGTGGCGTTGTCCGGGGTGCGGACCAGCATCATCATGTCGACGTCGCCGCCCACGAGCGCGATGTGCTGCACGTACGGGACCTCGCGCAGCCGCCCGGAGACCCCGCGCCAGCCCGTCTGGTCGATGCTGACCAGCACGTACGCCGTGGTGCCCAGGCCGGCCCGGAGCGGGTCGATCCGCGCGGCGTATCCGGTGACCACGCCCTCGGCGGTCAGCCGCTCGATCCGGGCGTAGACGCTGGACCGGGAGATCCGCAGCCGCTCGGCGAGCGTACGCATCGACACCCGGCCGTCGGCGGCCAGCTCGCGCAGGATCGAGCGGTCGACGTCGTCGAGCGTGGCAGCCGATCGTCCGGTCAACTCGCCGTCGGACGGCATGTCGATCGACAAATGGTCCATGAGAGCCCCCTGAAAACGCCAGCTGTATCGCCTTTGCGCGACTTGTTGATATGGATGGCAGGCTGGGTTCACTATCTCATTCCATTAGTCGAGTGAGGGGCGGCGCGGATGGCGGATCGCAAGCACGACGACGGCTGGGCGGGGCTGCTCCCCTCGGCGAGCCCGGTCCGGTTCCTCACCGACTCGGGCACCCCGGTGCGCGGCCGCCCGGCATATCGTGAGCCGGCTCCGGAGCTGCTGCGCGCGGCTTACCGCGCCATGGTGCTCGGGCGCCGGTTCGACACCCAGGCCACGGCCCTGACCAAGCAGGGCCGGCTCGCCGTCTATCCGTCCAGCCACGGCCAGGAGGCCTGCCAGGTCGGCGCGGTGCTGGCCCTCGACGAGAGCGACTGGCTGTTCCCCACGTACCGGGAATCGGTCGCGCTGGTCACCCGGGGCATCGACCCGGTCGAGATCCTCGCCCTGCTGCGCGGCGACGCGCACTGCGGCTACGACCCGCGCCGGCACCACGTCGCGCCGCAGTGCACCCCGCTGGCCACCCAGACCCTGCACGCCGCCGGCCTCGCGTACGCCGAGCGGCGCACCGGCAGCGGGCGGATCGCGCTCGCCTTCGCCGGCGACGGGGCGACCAGCGAGGGCGACTTCCACGAGGCGCTCAACTTCGCCGCGGTCTTCAAGGCGCCGGTGGTGTTCCTGGTCCAGAACAACGGCTACGCCATCTCGGTGCCGCTGAGCCGGCAGAGCACGGCGCCCGCGCTGGCGTACAAGGGAATCGGCTACGGGGTGCGCGCCGAGCAGGTCGACGGCAACGACCCGGTCGCGGTGCTGGCCGTGCTGGCCGAGGCCGCCGCGCACGCGCGCGCCGGGAATGGGCCGTTCCTGCTCGAGGCGCACACCTACCGGATGGCGGCGCACACCAACGCCGACGACGCGACCCGGTACCGCAGCGACGCCGAGGTCGACCGGTGGCGCCGGCGTGACCCGATCGCCCGGCTGGAGGCGTATCTGCGCCGCCGGGGCCAGCTCACCGACGAGGACGTCGCGGCTGTCGCCGCCGAGGCCGAGGAGTACGCCGCCCGGCTGCGCGCCGCGATCAACACCGATCCCGAGCTCGCGCCGCTCGGCCTCTTCGACCACGTCTTCGGCGCACCGACCCCGCAACTACGCGAGCAGCACGCCCTGCTGCGGGCCGAGCTTCAGGCCGAGGAGGTGCCGGCGTGACCACAGTGGACACCACGACGATGGCGCAGGCGCTGAACGCGGCCATGCTGGACGCCATGGACGCGGACGAGCGGGTCGTCGTGTTCGGCGAGGACGTCGGCGCGCTCGGCGGCGTCTTCCGGGTCACCGACGGGCTCGCCGCCAAGTTCGGCGATGACCGCTGCTTCGACACGCCCCTGGCCGAGGCCGGCATCGTCGGCTTCGCGGTGGGCATGGCGATCGGCGGATTCCGGCCGGTGGTCGAGATGCAGTTCGACGCGTTCGCCTATCCCGCGTTCGAGCAGATCGCCTCGCACGTGGCGAAGCTGCGCAACCGCACCCGCGGCCAACTCGCGCTGCCGCTGGTCATCCGGATTCCGTACGCGGGCGGGATCGGCGGCGTCGAGCACCACAGCGACTCCAGCGAGGCCTATTACGCGCACACCCCCGGGCTCAAGGTGGTCACCCCGGCCACCGTCGCCGACGCGTACTCGCTGCTGCGCGAGGCGATCGACGACCCGGACCCGGTGGTCTTCCTCGAGCCCAAGCGGCTGTACTGGACGAAATCCACGGTGCAGCTTCCGGTACGGACCGAGCCGTTCGGCCGGGCCGTGGTCCGCCGCCCCGGCACCGACGTCACGCTGGTCGCCTACGGGCCGAGCCTGCCCGTCGCGCTGGACGCCGCCGCGGCCGCCGTGGAGGACGGCTGGAGCGTCGAGGTCGTCGACCTGCGCACCATCGTGCCGTTCGACGACGACACCGTGGTCGCCTCGGTCCGGCGCACCGGGCGGTGCGTGGTGGTCAGCGAGGCCGCCGGCTTCGCCGGGGTGGGCGCCGAGATCGCCGCCCGGGTCCAGGAGCGCTGCTTCCACAGCCTGCACGCGCCGGTGCTGCGGGTGGCCGGCTTCGACATCCCGTACCCGCCGCCGATGCTCGAACACCATCACCTGCCCAGCGTCGACCGGATCCTCGACGCCTTCGACCGGCTCCAGCGCGACGACCAGCCCGACACCCGGTTCCTCGCCTTGGGCAGTGCCAAGTGATCGAGTTCCGCCTTCCCGACCTCGGCGAAGGGCTGACCGAGGCGGAGATCCTGGACTGGCGGGTGAGCGTCGGCGACGTGGTCGGCGTGGACCAGATCGTCGTCGAGGTGGAGACCGCCAAGGCCGCCGTCGAGGTACCCATCCCGTTCGCCGGCACCGTCGCCCGGCTGCACGGCGAGCCGCGCTCAGTCATCGCCGTCGGTCAGCCGCTGATCTCGGTGACCACCCCGGACGAAGCCGCCGGCTCCGGCAACGTCCTCGTCGGCTACGGCCCCGGCGCCGCCCCGAGCCGCCGCCGTCGCGTCGCCCGGGCCCTCCACCCCGCGCCACCGGCCGGCGAGTCCCCGGGCGTTCCGCGGGTGCTCTCCCCGCTCGTACGCCGGCTCGCCGCCACCCACGCCATCGACATCCGCGCCCTGAAGCCGACCGGCCCGGGAGACGTCATCCTCAGGCGCGACGTCGAGGCCGCCATTGCAGAGGGCGCCGACGACTTTGAGCGCATTCCCCTGCAGGGGCTCCGGCGGGCGATCGCCGACAAGCTCAGCCGCAGCCGGCGCGAGATCCCCGACGCCACCACCTGGGTCGACGTCGACGCCACCGCGCTCGTTCAGCTCAAGAACGACCTGGCCGAGTCCTGCCCCGAGGCCGGCATCGGGTTCCTGGCCCTGCTGGCCCGGATCTGCGTCGCCGGCCTGCGCCGCTACCCGGAGCTCAACGCCCGCGTCGACCTCGACCGCGCGGAGATCGTCCGGTTCCCGCACGTCCACCTCGGCTACGCCGCGCAGACCGACCGCGGCCTGGTCGTGCCGGTCATCCACGACGCCCACCGGCTCACCCTGGCCGACCTCGCCGGGCAGCTGCGCGCCCGCACCGAGGAGGCCCGGCAGGGCAAGCTCAGCCCGCGCCACCTCACCGGCGGCACGTTCACCCTCAACAACTACGGCGTCTTCGGCGTCGACGGCTCCACCCCGATCATCAACCACCCCGAGGCCGCGCTGCTCGGCGTCGGGCGGATCATCGACCGGCCCTGGGCGGTCGACGGCGAGATCCGGCTCCGCAAGATCACCCAGCTGTCGCTCACCTTCGACCACCGGGTCTGCGACGGCGCGGCGGCCGGCGGTTTCCTGCGCTACGTCGCCGACCGGGTCGAACGGCCACAGACCTTGATCGCCCACCTGTAGGATCCCCTGGTCCCGGCTGTCCGACGAACCGGTTCGGCACCTTCGGCCCTGGCCCGTGGGTCGACCGTGTGCTTGGGTGTCAGGCGACATCCACAGTCGAAAGAGGTCTCCATGCCCGCCAGCACGGCGTCAGCACACTCCCGGCGGCGCACCCGCCGGCTGGTCCGCGGCCTGGTCGCCGCGCTGTGTGTGGTCTCGCTGTCGCCGGTGGGCATGTCGGGGGCCGCGTCGGCGCCGGCCAGCCAGCCGGGCACCTTCGTGGGGTACGGCTTCGACGCCTGCACGGCGCCGTCCAGCGCGGCGATGACGGCGTGGCTGAAGTCGCCGTACCGGGCCGTCGGCATCTACTTCGGCGGCGTCAACCGCGGCTGCGCCCAGCCGAACCTCACCTCGTCCTGGGTCAGCCAGCAGCTGTCCGCGGGCTGGCGGCTGCTCCCGCTCTATGTCGGGCCGCAGGCCTCCTGCACCACGTCGAGCAAGAAGACCAAGATCGACAACACCAAGGCGGCCGCGCAGGGCAAGGCCGCGGCCGAGGACGCCGCCGCCCAGGCGCGGGCCCTCGGCTTGGCCTCGCAGAGCGTTCTTGTGTACGACATGGAGGCGTACAAAACCAACGACGCCGCGTGCCGGGCCGGCGTGCTGGCCTTCATCGGCGCCTGGACGGCCCGGCTGCACGATCTGAGCTACCTGTCGGGCTTCTACAGCAGCATGGGCTCCGGGGTCGCCGACCAGGTCGCGAACTACGCCGTCGCGGGTTACGTGCGTCCCGACTATCTCGACTTCGCCCGCTGGGACCAGGTCGTGACGGTCACGGACACGGCCATCCCGGCGGCGTACTGGTCCCCGCACCGCCGGATGAAGCAGTACCGCGGCGACCACACCGAGACCTGGGGCGGTGTCACGATCAACATCGACAGCCGCTACTTCGACGTCGCACCGCTGCCGGCCGCAGGGTACGCCGACTTCACCGGCAACGGCTGGTCCGACGTGCTCGCCCGGACCGCGGAGACCGGAAACTTGTTCCTCTATTCCGGCAACGGCACCACGATCGACGAGGCCGGCCGGCGGCTGATCAGCGGCGGCTGGTCGGGCATGAGCGCCATCGTCCGGATCGGCGATCTCAACCGCGACGGCCACGAGGACGTGGTGGCCCGGCAGAGCTCGAACGGCGACCTCTGGTTCTATCCCGGCACGGGCACCGGCCTCGGGACCCGCAAGCGGATCGGCACCGGCTTCAACAAGATGCGCGAGATCACCGCGGTCGGCGACTTCAACCGCGACGGCTACCCCGACCTGCTCGCCGCGCAGAAGAGCAACCAGAGCCTGTATCTGTACCCGGGCAAGGCCGGATCGGTGCTGGGCAGCCGGATCAAGCTGAGCGCCGGCAGCGGCTGGACCGCGATGAGCGAGCTGGCCGGCGTCGGCGACTTCAACCGCGACGGCTACCGCGACCTGATGGCCCGCGAGACCGCGACGGGCACGCTGTACTTCTACGCCGGCCGCGCGGGCGGTTTCGCCGCCCGCCGGCAGATCGGCACGGGCTGGAGCGGCCTGCGCGACCTGGTCGGCGTCAGCGACTTCAACCGCGACGGCTATCCGGACCTGGCCGCGGTGCAACGATCCACCGGCAACCTGCTCCTGTTCCCCGGCAACGGAAGCGGACTGCAGTCAAGCGTGCGCCTCGGCACCGGCTTCGGCGGCCGCTACCCGGTCATCTGATCAGAACGGGAAGTCGCGTGGAGCGTCGCGCAGCGTCGCCCACTGCAGCTCGGTGAAGTCCTCGGCGGCGAAGCCGAGCCCGAACCGGCCCCAACCGCTGTCTTTCAGGCCGCCGAACGGCATCTGCGGTTCGTCGTTCACCGGCTGGTCGTTGATGTGCACGATGCCCACCTCCAGCCGCCGCGCCAGGTCCAGGCCCTGGTAGGTGTTGCCGGTCAGGATGCCGGCGGTCAGGCCGTACCGGGAATCGTTGGCCCGTTCCACCGCCTGGTCGCGGTCCTCGACGATCTCCAGCAGGGCGACCGGGCCGAAGGTCTCCTCGAACGCGATCTCCGCCTCCCGTGGCACGTCGGTGAGCAGGGTGGGCGGGTAGCAGGGCGGGTCGCTCGTGCCGCCGGTCAGCAGCCGGGCGCCCAGCGCGACGGCCTCCTCGACCCGGCGGCTGACCAGCGACAGCGCCCACTTGTTGATCAGCGGGCCGACGACGGTGGACGGATCCCGGGGGTCGCCCACCGGCAGGCTCGCCACCTTGGCGGTGAACCGGGCGGTGAACTCCTCGGCGATCGGGCGCTCCACCAGGATCCGGCGGGCACACATGCAAACCTCGCCCTGATGTACGAACGCGCCGTACGCCGCGGCCTCGATCGCGTAGTCCAGGTCGGCGTCGGCGAGCACGATCAGCGAGTTGTGCCCGGACAGCTGGAGCACGGGCCGCTTGAGGTGGCGGGCGGCCAGTTCGGCCAGCCGGCGGCCGGTGACCGTGGAGCCGGTGAAGTTGATCCGCCGCACCCGCGGGTGGGTGACCAGTTCCTCGGCGATCACCCCGGCGTCGCCGGACGCGTGGGTGATCACGTTCAGGACGCCGGGCGGCAGGCCGGCCTCGGCGAAGATCTCGGCCCAGATCGTCCCGCCGGTGATCGGCGACTCCTCGGACGGCTTGAGCACGACCGTGTTGCCCAGCGCCAGTGGCCCGACGACGGCCCGCCCGGCGAGGGTGAGCGCGGCGTTCCACGGGGCGATCGCCGCGACGACACCGACCGGGCGGCGTACGGCCAGCGCCCGGGTGCCCGGCAGGTTCGACGGGAGGATCTGCCCGGTCGGCGCGTACGCCAAGCCCGCGGCCTGGCGCAGCAGCGACGCGCTGAAGCCCAGCTGGACCCGGGCGAAGTGGGCGCCGCAGCCGGTCTCCGCGGCCAGCAGAGCGACGATCTCGGCATCCCGCCGGACCAGGATGTCGGCCGCCCGCAGGAAGATCAGCTGCCGGTCGCCGGGCAGCAGCTCGGCCCAGCCGGCGAACGCGGCGTGCGCGGCCTCGACGGCCAGCCGGGCGTCCTCGGCCTCACCGGAGGCGACCTGGGCCAGCGGCTGCCCGGTCCACGGGTCGAGGTCGGGGTGCTCGCGGCCGCTGAGCGAGGCGACCCACCGCCCGCCGATGTAGTGCGAGACCTTGCGGCTCACAACGCTAGCTCTCCTTGCTCACCGGTGCGCCGGCGGGCGCGTGAAGATCGTACCCGATGGGCAGTATCCGCAGGTGGAAGCGGTCGGTGAGCAGACTCCAGAGGCCGCGCGGGAGGAACAGCGCGAAGCCGCCGGCCACCACGCCGAGCCCGATCAGATACCAGGCACCCTGCTCGGCGAACTGGTTTTGCAGCAGGAAGAACAGGATCGCGCCGAGGATCGGGCCCTCGAACGTGCCGAGCCCGCCGACCAGGACCATGAACAGCATGTACGCGGTCCACTGGATGCCGAAGATGGACTGCGGCTGGATGAACAGCGTGTTGGCCAGGGTGAGCGCCCCGGCGGCGCCGCACCCGAAGCCGGCCAGCACGAACAGCCCGAACTTCAGCGGCGCGGTGCGCACCCCGAGCGACGCGGCGGCCTCTTCGTCGTCGCGGATCGCCTGCAGTGCCGCCCCCATCCGGTGCCGCAGCAGGAAGACCACCAGGCCGAGCACGACCAGCAGGAACGCCAGCGTGATCCAGAACGTGTAGGCGCGGCGCAGGTTCGGGGCGTACACGTTCAGCCCGCGCAGCGACACCCCCGTGCCGCCGCCGAGGTCCTGGTCGAGCGCCACGAGCAGGGCCAGCGTCTCGGCGACCACCCAGCTGCCGACCGCGAACTGTCCGCCGCGCAACCGCAGCAGCAGCGGCGCCACCACGACGGCGAGGACCGCGGACACGATCGCGGCCAGCACGACGGCCAGGTACGGGCTGACGCCGCGCTGGGCCAGGAAGACGGTCGCGTACGCGCCGAAACCGATGAACGCCTGCTGCCCGACCGAGACCAGGCCGCCGTAGCCGGCCAGGGCGTTCCACATCACGGCCAGGATCACGAAGATGAACAGCGTGGTCAGCTGCTGCACCACGTTGGCCTGGAAGACGAACGGCACGGCGAACAGCGCCAGGCCGAACAGCAGCAGGCCGGCCGAGGCCGCCCGGGTGCCGGTGCCGGATCGCCGGACCGTCCAGGCCGGCCGGATGTCGGTGCGCACGCTCATCTGTCGCTCCGGGTCAGGATGGACCGGCCGCGCGGGCTGGCCAGGATGGCGAGGAAGACCAAGTGCCCGGCGAGGATCGAGTACTGCGGGTCGAAGGTCGCGCCGATGGTCTGGGCGACGCCGAGCACGATCCCGCCGGTGAGGGTGCCCCACAGCGAGCCGAGCCCGCCGATGACCACGGCCTCGAAGGCGAAGAGCAGTTGCAGCGGGCCGCTGGCGGCGTCGAAGGTGGAGTGGATCGCCAGGAAGGTTCCGGCGATCGTGGCGATGCCCACCGCGATCGCGGTCGCCCGCGCGTACACGGCCGAGGCCGGCACCCCGACAAGGGCGGCGGTGTCCGGATCCTGGGCGGTGGCGCGCATCTCCCGGCCGAACGAGGTGCGCCGCAACATCAGCTGCAGGCCGCCGAGCACCAGGACAGCCGTGGCCAGCGTGAGGACGCCGATGTAGGAGATCGACAGCTGGTCGGTGAGCCGCCAACTGCCGGTCGACAGGGCGCCGGTGGCACCGCCGAGCGAGCGCACGTCGGGCGAATACACCTGCAGCAGCGCGTTCTGGATGACGATGCCGAGCCCGAACGTGGTGAGCAGCGGCGTCAGCGGCCCGCCCCGCAGGCTGCGCGACAGCACAGTGCGCTGCAGCAGGTAGCCGACCGCGAGCATGACCGGCAACGCGAGCAGCAGGGCCCAGAACGGCGACAGGTTCGCCTGCGTGCTGATCGTCCAGACCAGGAAGGCGCCGAGCACCGCGAGGTCGCCGTGGGCGAGGTTGATGATGCGCATGACGCCGAACAGCAGCGACAGGCCGCACGCGAACAGGGCGTAGAGGCCGCCGAGCAGCAGGCCTTGGACGACGGCGTTGATCCAGGTCATGACTGCTCCGAGAGATTCGGGCGGAGACCGAAGTAGGCGTCGGTCACCTGCTCGCGGGTGACGGCGGCGGTGGCCGAACCGAGGACGATGCGTCCCTCGAGGACACACAGGACGTGGTCGGCGACCGACAGCGCCCGCTGCAGGTCCTGCTCGACCAGGATCAGGGTCGTGCCCGCCGTGCGCAGCACCGCCAGGCACTCGTAGACGGTGTCGACGGCGAGCGGCGACAGCCCGAGCGACACCTCGTCGACGATCAGCAGCCGCGGGTTCGCCATCACCGCGCGGGCGATCGCGGTGGCCTGCTGCTGCCCGCCGGACAGGCTGGCGGCCCGCCGTTTGCGCAGCGGCCGCAGCATCGGGAACGACTCCAGGACGGTGTCCAGCTTCCACGGGCCCGGCCGCGCGCGCCGCCCGGCGACGAGCAGGTTCTCCTCGACCGTCAGATCGGCGAACAGCTTGCGGCCTTCGGGGACAAGAGCGATGCCATGGCGTACGCGGCGGTGCGCCGGCACGTGCGTGACGTCGGCGCCGGCGAAGCGGACCGTGCCGGCGGCGGCGCGGTGGGCCCCGGCGATCGTACGCAACATGGTGGATTTGCCGGCCCCGTTGGCGCCGACCATGGCGACGATCGTGCCCTCGTCGACCGCGAACGAGACGCCGCGGACGGCCTGCAGCAGCCCGTGGTACGCGACCAGGTCGTCGACTTGCAGCAGGTTCATCGCCCGGCCTTTCCGAGGTAGGCGTCGACGACGCGGGCGTCGCGCAGCACCGCCTGCGGCTCACCGTCGGCGATGATCTGCCCGGCGTCCATGCAGACCAGCCGGTCGATGACCTGGACGAGGATGTGCACGATGTGCTCGATCCAGACGATGGCGATCCCGCGATCGTGCAACTGCCGGATGGTGGCGACCAGTTCGGCGGCCTCGGCGTCGGTGAGCCCGGCGCCGATCTCGTCGAGCAGCAGCACCCGCGGGTCGGTGGCCAGCGACCGGGCCAGCTCCAGGCGCTTGCGGTGCAGCAGGCCGAGGGTGTCGGCGCGCCGGTTCGCCAAGTCGATCAGGCCGCAGAGCTCGAGCACATCGACGCACCGCTCGTAGGCGGCGACCCGCGCCAGGCCGGCGCCGTAGCTGGCCCCGACCAGAACGTTCTCCAGCACGGTCATCCCGCCGAACGGCCGGGGCACCTGCGCGGCGCGGCCGATGCCGTTGCGGCAGCGGATCTCGGGCCGCATCCGGGTCACGTCCCGGCCGTCGAGCAGGACCGAGCCGGCCGACGGCCGCAGCGACCCGGCCAGGATGCTCAGCAGGGTGGTCTTGCCGGCGCCGTTCGGCCCGACGACGCCGACCGCCTCGCCCGCGGCCACGGCGAAGTCGACGTGGTCGAGCACCAGCAGGTCGCCGTAGCGCTTGGCGAGCCCGCGCCCCGCGAGGGCGGCGGCGGCCGGCGCCGGCGCCCTCGCGGGAAGAACAGGTTGGGCTGCGCTCATGCGCCGTAAGCCTTCAGTTGCGCGGCGACAGGGACGTTCGGGTCGGACGAGTTCTCGCAGAGGACGAAGTCGAGCTTGTACTTGCCGCCGGCCGGGGCGGCGATCCACTGCCCGCCGAGGATCGGGGTGGCCACCACGTTGGCGTTGGGCCCCTTGCCCCATTGCAGGCGCCCGATCGGGGTCTGCACGTCCAGCGCGCCGATGGCCTTGGCCACCGCCTGCTTGTCCTTGGGGTCGGTGACGGCCAGGAACGCCGCCGCGGCCACGTCGAACAGCGCCAGGCTCGGGCCCAGCTGCTGGTTCCACTGCTTGCCGCTGTCGTTCTGATAGCCGTCGGCCAGGTCCTTCGACGAGACCTTGGTCAACGACGAGGTGTACGGGTAGGTCGGCGCCCAGTACGCGCCGCCGGCGATCCCGATGCCGATCTCCCCCAGCGCCTCGACCTGCGACGGGAACAGGCCGGTCTTGGCGATCTGGGCGATCTTCGGTTTGAACCCCTGCTGGGCGGCCTGCCGCCAGAACGTGGCGAAGTCCGGCGGCAGCGGGAAGGCGTTGAAGATCTCGCAGCCCTGGGCCTTGAACTTGGCGATCTGCGCCGAGTAGTCGTTGGTGCCGTCGGTGTACGCGCCCGGGTCGACGATCGTGTAGCCGCTCTTGGTCAGCAGCGGGCCGAGCGCGGCCCGGATGGCGTTGCCGTCCGAGTCGTTGGGCCACATCACGCCGACCTTCTTGTTGGTCGGCACCTGCGGCCACAGGTGCGTGTACGCCTGGTGGAACTGCTCGACCCCGAAGCAGAAGTGGTAGGTGAACTTGAACGCCTGCTTCTCCTCCGGCTTGCCGCCCCGGCCGAAGTACCACGCCTCCCAGGGCACGACCGTGGAGACGCACGGGACGCCGGCGGCCTCGCACGCGTCGGAGACCGGGTTCACCGTCTCCGGGGTGGAGGTGGTCAGCATCAGGTCCACGCCGTCGCTGTTGATCAGATCGTTGGCGACCTGGGCGGCGCGCTGCGGGTTGGACTGGCCGTCGCGGTCCAGGATCTGCACGTCGTATTTGGTGTCGCCGACGGTCAGGCCGTTCTCGAACGCCTTGCGGGCCAGCGACAGCACATAGCCGTCCGGCTCGCCGAAGCCGGCCGCCGCACCGGTGCGCGGGCTGACGAAACCGATCTTGAGAGTGGAGCCTTTGGCCGTGCTGTCGCCGGCGATATCGCCGCACGCGGCGAGCACCGGTGCGACGGCGAGCCCGGAGGCGCCGAGAGCCGCGGCGCGCAGCAGGGCCCGCCGGCCGATCATGGAGGGCTGGGATTCGATGAACGGAGAGTTACTCATTGATTCCTCCAGGGCGGAATACGTGCGCCGGAATCTAGGAGCGCCTGTAGCACGCAGTCAATCTCCTGTTTCGAATAATGAAACACTCTTGATACGGTGACGCGCATGTCCGATTTTCCCGAGATCACCGAGCCGGCCGACGACGAGCCGGCCGCGTCCGCTCCGGTGGCGTTGTCGCAGTCGCTGGAGCGCGGCCTGCTGATCCTGTCGACCTTCACCAGCGCGGACGCGGCCCCCGTGCTCGGCATCGCCGACCTGGCCCGCGCCGTGGGCCTGAACCGCTCGACCACCTACCGCTACGTGGCCACCCTGGCCAAGCTCGGCTACGTGCAGCAGGACCCGGAGTCGCGCAAGTACTCCCTCGGGCCCCGGGTCATCGACCTCGGCTTCGCCGCGCTCAGCTCGATGGAGGTGACCCGGGTCGCCGCCCGCCACCTGCAGGCGCTGTCGGACGAGACCGGCTACGCCGCGAGCATGGCCGTGCTCGACGGGCCCGACATCGTCTACGTCGAGCGTTGCCGCAGCCGCCGCACGGCCGGCGTGGCCGTCGACCTGAACCTGCACATCGGCTCCCGGCTGCCGGCCTACTGCACCTCGATGGGCAAGGTGCTGCTGGCGCACCGCGAGCCCGCCGCCCTGCGTACGCTGCTCGACCGCACCGACCTGGCCCGGCGCGGCCCCAAGACCATCACCGTCCGGGAGCAGCTGATGAGCGCCCTGGCCAAGGTCCGTCAGCGGGGCGTCGCGGTCAGCGACGAGGAGCTGGCTCCGGGGCTGCGCTCGCTCGCCGCCCCGGTGCGCGACCGCTCCGGCTACGTGGTGGCCGCGATCAACGTCGCGGTGCACCTGACCACCTGGACCACCTCGGTCGAGTCGGTGGTCAGCCGGCTCGAGGGGCCGCTGCTGCGGACCGCGGCGGAGATCTCGGCGCAGCTGGGCTACCGGCCCGGCGCGTGATCTCGCGGGCGGCCTCGCGGAAAAGTGTTCGAATAGTCGAAACACAGTGTTGATTGAGCGGAAACCTTCGGCCTAAATTCGGCGCATCCACCGAGTGGAAGGACCTCAAGGTGTTCCTAGACAAGGCGCTGTGGCAGGACAAGATCTACGTCGGCGGGTCGTGGACCGCCGGCTCCGGCGGCACCCGGGAGGTGATCGAGCCGGCCACCGGCGACGTCCTCGCCTCGGCCGGACTGGCCGACGCCAAGGACGTCGAGCGCGCCGCCGAGAACGCCGCCGAGGCCCAGCGCGAATGGGCCGCCACCCCGCACGCGGAGCGGGCCGCCGTGCTGCGCCGGGCGGGTGCGCTCTGGGCCGAGCACGCCGACGAGATCTCCTGGTGGAACATCCGCGAGGTCGGCGCGGTGCCGGGCATGGCCGGGTTCGCCGTGCACGTGGCCGAGCAGGAGTGTTACGAGGCCGCGGCGCTGCCCAGCCGCCCGTACGGCGAGCTGCTCCCCAGCGACCAGCCCCGGCTGTCGATGGCCCGCCGGGTGCCGGCCGGCGTCGTCGGGGTGATCTCCCCGTTCAACGTGCCGATCATCCTGGGCATCCGGTCGGTGGCGCCCGCGCTGGCCCTGGGCAACGCCGTCCTGCTCAAGCCCGACCCGCGGACCGCGGTCACCGGCGGCGTCACGATGGCCCGGATCTTCGAGGCGGCCGGGCTGCCCGCCGGCCTGCTGCAGGTGCTGCCCGGCGGGGCGGACGTCGGTGCGGCCCTGGTCACCCACCCGCTGGTCCGGGTCATCTCGTTCACCGGTTCCACCGCCGCCGGCCGGCGGGTCGGCGAGCTGGCCGGCAAGCACCTCAAGCGCGCCCACCTGGAGCTCGGCGGGAATTCCGCGCTGATCGTCCTCGATGACGCGGATCTGGACGCCGCCGTCAACCTGGCCGCCTGGGGCAGCTTCTTCCACCAGGGCCAGATCTGCATGACCACGGGCCGGCACCTGGTACACGAACGGCTCTACGACGACTTCGTCGAGCGCCTGGCCGCGAAGGCCGGCCAGCTGCCGGTCGGCGACCCGGCCCGCGAGCAGGTCGCGCTCGGCCCGGTGATCGACGCCGGGCAGCGCGACAAGATCCACGACGTGGTCACGGCGAGCGCCGAGAGCGGCGCCCGGATCGCGGCCGGCGGGGCTTACGACGGGCTCTTCTACTCCGCCACGGTCCTGGCCGACGTCTCGCTCGACACCCCGGCGTTCGCGCAGGAGATCTTCGGCCCGGTCGCCCCGGTGGTCCGCTTCACCGGCCTCGACGACGCGGTCCGCCTGGCGACCTCCAGCGAGTACGGGTTGTCGCTGGGCATCGTCACCCGGGACGTGATGAAGGGGCTGGCCCTGGCCGACCGGCTGCCGACCGGGATCGTGCACATCAACGACCAGACGGTGAACGACGAGGCCAACGCCCCGTTCGGCGGCGTGGGCGCGTCGGGCACCGGGGCCCGGTTCGGCGGGGCGGCGGCCAACGTCGACGCCTTCACCGAAACCCGCTGGGTGACCGTACGCGGCGAGGCGCCGACCTACCCGTTCTGATTCCGGGGCCCTTCCCATTTAGTTACCACTCGGTAACAATGTGTTCATGCTTGATCGAGCGCGGCGAATATCGTCGCTGCGCGGACGGGAGCCGGAACGCGAGGCGGTGGCCGCCCTCCTCGCCGGTGCCACCACGGGTCGCGGCGGGGCCCTGCTGTTCCACGGCGACCTGGGCATCGGCAAGACCGCGCTGCTGCGCGCGGCGACGGCCCAGGCGGGCGGCTTCCGCGTGGTCGCGCTCGCGGCGTACGAGTCGGAGTCGGCGTGGCCGTACGCGGCGTTGCACCGCCTGCTGCACCTGATCGCCGACAACGTCGCCGGGCCGGCGGCGGAGCAGGCGCTGGCCCTGCTGCGCGCGCTCGACGGCGACCGCGGCGGCGATCGGTTCGCCGTGTTCAACCAGGTGCTCCTGCTGCTGCGCCGGGTGGCGCAGGAGCGACCGTTGCTCTGCTGCGTGGACGACGCCCAATGGCTGGACCGGCCGTCGTTCGACACCTTCGGTTTCGTGGCCCGGCGGCTGCAGCGGGAACGGATCGCGCTGCTGCTCACCCACTGCGACGAGAGCGGCCCGGCCGAGCCGGTGCCCGGCGTGCCGGCCCACCGGCTCGCCCCGCTCGATCACCGCGCCAGCCAGGAGATCCTGCGGGAGCTGGCGCCCGGCGCGGACGCGGCCGGCCTGCTGGCCTCCGTCGCGATGGGCAACCCGTACGCGCTCAATGATCTTGCAAGATCGCTGACGCCGGAGCAGATGCGCGGCGATGCACCGCTCCCGCAGACGCTGCCGGCGGACAGCGCGTTGCGCCGGGCCTACCGGGCCCAGTTGCAGCGCCTGCCCGCCGAAGCGCGCTGGCTGGTGCTGCTCGCCGCGGCCGACGCCGAACTGGACGTCGACACCCTGGTCCGGGCGGCGACAACGGCCGGCCTCGACGTCGCCGCGCTGGCCCCCGCGGAGGTGGCCGGCCTGCTCCGGGTGGAGGGCACGGCGATCGGGTTCGTCCGGCCGCTGGTCCGGGCGATCGCCTATCACGAGGCCACGCTCGCCGAACGCAGGTCCGTGCACACGCTGCTCGCCGAGACGCTCGATCCCGAGACCCAGCCACTGCGGCACTACCTGCACCGGGCGTTCGCCTGCCCCGGCCCCGACGACCTGCTGGCCGCCCGGCTCGAGCAGGCCGCGACCGAATCCCGGGGCCGGGACGCCGCCGCCTCGCGCGCGCTCGAACGGGCCGCCGAGCTGACCCACGACCCCGCCGTGGCGGCCGGCCGGCTGATCGCGGCCGCGCGGCAGAGCCCGATCGCGCCCGGATGCTGCTGCGCGGCGTACGCCTGATGGCGGTCTCCGCCCGGATCCAGGCCGAATCCCAAGTGCTGCAAGGCGAGATCGAGCTGCGGGTCGGCATGCCGACCGTGGCCCGGGACACCCTGCTGGGCGCCGCCGGCGAACTCGCGGCCACCGACCGCTACCGGGCCATCGACGCCTACATGCGGGCCGGCGAGGCGATGTGCCTGTCCGGCGACTACTCGCACTATCCCCGGATCGCCCGCCAAGCGCTGGCGCTACGCCGCCCGAACGAGCCGCTCGCGGTGGAGTTCATCTGCGAGCACTTCGCCACGCTGTCGGCGACCTTCCGCGGCGACCACCGGCAGGCCGCCGGCCCGCTGCGCCGCGTCCTGGCCCTGGCGCCGGTCCTCGACGACGCCGGCGCGCTGACCCAGGCGAGCTACGCGGCCGTGCTGTGCGGGGCGGAGGCCGAGGCGTACCGGCTGGCCGCCCGCGGCGCGGCGGTGGCGCAGGCGAACCGCGACGTCTCGGCCGGGCCACGGGCGCTGGACCTGCTCGCGCTGGCCGAGTTCGCGCTGGGCCGCTACGACAACCCGGCCACCGCGCTGCGCGGGCTGGAGCTCGCCCGCTCCAGCGGACAGGAGAGCCTGGTCAGCGTCCAGTTGGCGACGCTGGCCCTGCTCGCCGCCGTGCTGGGCGACCGGCCGACCTGCCTGCTGCGGGTGCGCGCGGTCCAGGCGTACCTGACCCCGCACAGCGTCGGCCGGGCCCGGGCGATCACCGACTGGGCCCTGGCCCTGCTCGACCTGAGCGACGGCCACTACCCGGACGCGGTGGCCCGACTGACGGCGATCATGTCGAGCCGGGGCGGCGGCCACCTGATCGTCCAACTGGCCGCGACCCCGCATCTCGTCGAGGCCGCCGTGCGCTGCGACGCCCGGGCCCCGGCGATCGCCGCACTCGAGGTGTTCGACGCCTGGGCGGGGTATTACGCCAACCCGCGCTGGCTGGCGCTGTCGGCCCGATGCCACGCACTGCTCGCCGGCGCCGAGGCGGACGACTACTTCCGCGAGGCGCTGGAGCAGCACCGGCTGAGCGGCGCGGACTTCGACAGAGCAAGGACCGAGCTGCTGTACGGCCAGAAACTGCGCCGCCAGCGCCGCCCGGTCGCCGCCCGCGAACAACTGCGCAGCGCACTGGACACCTTCGAACGCTTCGAAGCCCGCCCCTGGATCGACCACACCCTCGCCGAACTGCGGGCGGCCGGCCATCACGTGCCGCCGCGACGCGTTCCCGCGGTGGACACGCTGACGCCGCAGCAGGCGGAGATCTCGCGACTGGTGGCCGCCGGGGCAACCAACCGCGAGATAGCGACGCAGTTGCTGCTCAGCACCCGAACCATCGACCACCACATGCGCAACATCTTCGCCAAGCTGGGCGTCCGCTCCCGGGTCGAGCTCGCCCGGCTGATGGCCTAGCGACTCGCGCGGCCCCGTGATCCGCACCTGGGCCGGCACCCCAGCGCGGGGTGCCGGGCACTGTCTAGCAGGCGGTGGTTCGGAACGAGGAGATGCTGCTGCCGGTGAAGCCGCAGGTGAACGGGGTGAAGCGGGCGTCCGCGTTCAGCCATCGCTTGAACCAGGAGACGATGACCCGGGAGCCGGTGGCGTTGGTGCTCTCCGGCCAGAAGTGGTCCGCGCCGGCCAGCTCGACGTAGGTTTTCGGGCCGGCGAGGCTGTTGTAGAACGGGATCGCGTGCGAGGCGGGCGGGGCGACGGTGTCGTTCTGGCCCCCGACGATGAAGACCGGCTCGGTGACCGATGACCAGTTCTGGTTGAGGTCCCACGGCGCGAGCGGCACGCCCGCCTTCACCAGGCCGGTGGTGTCCTTGGCCAGCGCCTCGAGCGCGCCGCCGCCACCCATCGAATATCCGGCCACGCCGCGGCGGGTGCCGTCGGCTCGCGACCGCACGGCCGTCGGTGCCGTGTTGACCGCCCAGTTCAGCGCCGCCAGCAGTTGGTCGCCGCGGCTGGCCGGGGAGTCGAAGATGGTGGTCGTGTTGATGCCGACGACGACGAATCCCCACGAGGACAGTCGCGGGCCGAGCCATTGCACGTCGCTCCAGCTGTTGAGGAAGCCGGGCGCGATCGAGACCACGGGATAGGAACCGGCGGTGGTCGGGTAGTAGACGGTGCCGCCGCCGAAGCCGCTGGCCGTGGTGATCGTGCCGCTGGTGACGGCGAAGCTGCCGTTGCCGGTGATGTTCGCGGTCGTCGGGGCCTGGCCGATCTCGTCGGCGCGGGCCGGGGTGGCGATCGCGAAGCCGCCGACCGACACGGTCAGCGTCAGGGCAAGGCCGGCGATGAGGCTGCGGAGGCGGTGCAAAGCTGGGTGCCGGATCGGGACGGGATTCCGTTGCGCCATGTGCGCTCCTCAGGGCGTACGGAAACAGGCGCCGGCCCGCAGCGAAATGTGATCACTGAATGCGGATGCGGGACCGGATCACCCGATTCCAATAGACGGTGATCACTATTTTCGCGCCCGCCGCGCCGCCCGGGATCGGCGAAATCACCAGCCTCAGCTCGCTTTCAATCCGGCGCCCCGAAGCTCCAGGGCAACCAGCGCGTCCACGGCGGAGCCGTCGCCTTGCCGCCACGCCTGTGCGATATCCGGATGGAGGCGGGAAAGCGTTCCGAGCGGCTGCCGGGCAAGCGCCCGCAACGCCAGCAGATCGCGCCCGGCGACGCTCTTGCGGAGGGCGACCATCGTGGACCTCCGGCGGATCCCCCGGACCCGCAACGGCAACCAGACGAAGAACACGAGGCCGAGCGGCACGATCAACAGCACGATCGGCATCGTCACCGCCAACTCGTGCACCCAGTCCTGCTGGTGCTGCCCGGCGCCGGCCACCGAGCGCGCGGAGTCGGCGGCGTCGGCGAGCGGCCCGGCGAGGTCGCCACCCACCAGCGGGACACCGTCGACCTTGCTGCTCGCCTCGGCCAGGTTGTCGGCCAGGGAGCCGCCGAACTTCTCCAGTTGTTGTCCCGGAACGGCGAGCATTTCCAGGAGCCCGTGCAGCCAGAAAGCAACGCGGACCCAGGCACAAACCCAGAGGATCATAACCAGATCGACAACAACCTGGCGTACGGCGACGACTGGCCGCTCGACATAAAGTCTCATGACTTCCAAATCCCGATAGCAGTTCGACTGGCCGATCCGACAATTGCGCAACCAGGCGGATCGGCGCGTCGCCCGTACGCGGTGATCGCTCTACCGCAGCCGTGGTATTCGGGCGTTGCTCGAACAGGCGAGACGGTTGGCGGCTAGCGTGCAGGGTGTTATGTCCTGAATCGCGGGGGAACATATGGTGAGCGGCTTCATGCGTGCTTTCGGCGTGACCGTGGCCTCGGTGGCACTCGCGTCGCCGTTCGCGGGACTGCCCTCCCCGGCGGCGGGCGCGTTGAGTGCCCGCCTCGATCCCCCGGACCCACCGCTGGCGCTCGAGGTCTCGACGGCGGCCGGTGTCGGAGCGATGTCGCTGACCTGGATACCCCCGGCGAACTCGTGGCCGACCGCGTACAAGGTCTACTCCCAGGCCGGCTTCAGCGGCTCGTGGTCTGAAGTGATCTCGGGGTCGTGCGCCACGGAGGCGATCACCGACACCTCGTGCGTCGCCACCGGGCTGGTGCCGGGCACCGACTACAGCTTCGTGGTCACCGCGTTCGACGGCAGCGTGGAGGGCGAGCCGTCCGACGTGTCGGCGTCGCTGAGGGCGATCGCCCCGCCGGGCACTCCGGCCGCACCGACCGCGGTGGTCGACGGCAGCCTGTCGATGGCGGTCTCGTGGACGGGCTCGGCCGGGACGCTCGAAGCCCCGATCGCCGAGTACCAGCTGGAGATGTCCGACGACGGCGGCACCTCGTACCATTCGGTCCCGGCCGGGGCGTGCCAGCCGCTCGTGACA
>Ga0307513_10000739_pt1 | contig 46966 bp, 57 predicted proteins | sample 15_EM_MG_FD_202174 | JGI IMG/M metagenome (GOLD analysis project Ga0307513, IMG submission 202174) | Populus trichocarpa ectomycorrhiza microbial communities from riparian zone in the Pacific Northwest, United States - 15_EM | ecosystem: Host-associated > Plants > Roots > Unclassified | place...
CTACAGGAAAACTCCGGCATGCACCCTAAAGTATGGCCTAGTAAAACCTTAATAAAACAAAAGAAACTCCACCATCATCTCGAATCACAAGTAAAAATGTAGAATCAAAGTCTACGCAATAACTATAACAAAAATCATAATTATCAAGTGGTCATTTCCTCCTCATCTCCATCCGGCTTCTCGTTCTGAGCAATCTTAGGGTGGGAGGGGCAATGTGCCGTGTGGGCATCGTGTGGGCCTTGGCAATTTACACACCTAAGTACGGTGTGGTTGCAGGGTCGGCCGCGTATACGACAAGTAGCAGTGGGACAGGTGTGATTTCCTGTGGGATGTGGGGAGGCACACCATCGGCACGAGGCCGGGTTGTTGCACCGGTTATTGTGGTGTCCATAGCCCTGGCATTTGGAACACTGAGTGTGGGAGTTGAAACGTAGGCGGCGCTCAGTTCTATAGGTTGTTGAGAAGGCGGCAAGGCGCTTTCCGACGTAGTCAGATGCCCTGGGGCCCGTTAAGCTGATCACAACAGTAGAGGCAGTTTTGCCAGCCCTAGTGTCGTCGGTGGTGAGCCATCTGGGTTGGCCAGTAAGGGACAATCCAGTATTGAAGGTGGTGAGCTCAGTGGCTATCTCGGCCAGTGATTTCGAGGTCGGGATTCCGTGTACCAAAACATGTGATACGGGGGTGTCCAGGTGAACGCTAACCGTTCCTGGTATTAGATGTAGGAAAGTTCCCACTTTGCTGTTAAGTGAGGTGGCTTTGATCGATTCCATGGTCGTAAGGGTGACAGTATTCCCTCGGAGGGAGACAGTCTGTATATAGGTTGCAGCTAGTGCCAAGTTGATGTCATCTCTTAGGTCTAGGGCGGTTGTGGGGAGGGGCTCGCCCTCTCGTTTAATGACGAGGCGACGCTCTCTTGCTGTGAGACCCTTTTTCGGTTGGGGTCGGCTGTTGGTAGTTGACTTTGCCTGGGTATTGGTAGCCCTAGCAGCCATGGTGGTCTTTTCCTTTCTGCCCTTCCTGGCCACGGTGGCCCAAGATCTGGGTGGCGCGGCTGTGGGGAGAGCGGATGGACGGGAATCGGGGGCAGCAGTCCGCTCAGGGGCTGCTACTGGAAGTGGGAAGGGTATCGGGGTGGGGGTGTCAGGCCGGGGTGTAGCGTTCTTGAGGGTGCTAACTTCCTCGGTAAGGGCTTCGATCTGTTCGCTAAGTGCATCGATGGCCGTCCTGTAGTCCTTATGGATCTGATAGATCATCTCTATCATGACCACATTTTCTTTGCTGGCTGTGGTGGCCCCAATTTCCTGGTCCTGGTTTATCTTATGAAAGAGGTTCAGGAAATAGGCACTGGGGGGGGCGTTCTTCAAGAATATCTCGTCGATATGTGGGAGACTTGAAACTGTGGTGCTTCTTTGTCGCTTAAGCGAGGGGGGGCCTTGCGGCAGAAAAATGGGGGACAGAGTAGGAGCGCCCCCTTGAGTGGAGGAGCTCCTGGCGCCTGTGGGGGGTGGGGGAGGGTTGGTTGCTTTGCCTTTTCCTTTGCCTCGACGACTCGAGCCAAAGGGCGGGACAGTAGGGTCCATGTGGTATTCGTGTAACCTGACAGGTCACGTTACGCGGAAATCTCGTGATAGTGTACGTGGTGTTTCTGAAAGTGCAAATTGCACTTGGAGGGAAAATAGGGGAGAGGAAGCATGGACCAAGGGCCCCGGTATAGGGCCCATACTTGTACAACACGACACTCGATCGGATAAGAGAGCAGGGTGGAAGTGGGTCAAAACTTGGGGTGGAACCTTGATGTGGGAGGCGCTTGAAATCGGAGGAGACGCAGTATGTGCTGGGTGTAGAATTAGGGGCATAAGGCTTTGGTATCTACAACGCACCTACGATACAAACCGTGCTGGGCTGCGCCTCCAGACCCGTCATGGTTAACGAAAAGGCATCAACGGCCCATCTCCTATAATATTATCTCACATTTCAAGAATATCTCGGGGGGAGTCCCAGCATCACCTCTTTGAACTGTCGGTCAGTCCGCACGCTGCTTCTAGGCGTCAATGTGGTCCTGGCGACAGCACCGTTTCTTCAATATCCTGCATTATCTGTATCTCCATTGCTCACGGATTTACTCTCTTTTCCGCGCACACGGCTCGGGATTCGCCAGGAAGGGTCGTTCCGAGGGCTGCTCCCGCAAGTGTGTTTGGAAAAGGAGCAGCGTTCCTAAGCATGTGGGGCCAAAGCCAGCTAGATAAGGGTTTACAATCCGCAAGGGTGAGGATGCAGAGTAAAGGCATGTCCATGGTTGATTTATGTTAGTGGGTATGATACTAAGTCCTCAAACGATGTATCTCAGTGATGGAGGATCGCCTTTGGTCGGCCAAGAGGGAGAAGAAGGGGGGATTCAACAGTGATGCTCTTCGGAATTACTTACTAACTCATCCCTTCTTGTGGCGTTCCATCAGCAACTCGTTCGATTCTCTCCTGGCTATCGTACTTCCACAGAGTTTCATGAAGCCTCACGAGTGACAGGCCGTGCATTTGGTTTGAATGGCATGGATACCTTCGCGCAATAAAGTCTAATGCTCTGACTGGCTGCTGGGTTCCAGGTACTATGTAGTTTTGGATGCATCCCTATAAATCCAAACATAATCTATCAGTTCCTCCATGTTGGCACTCCTGGCATTTTTGTTGGATATCTTAGGTTGTTCGCCGAAGCTTAGTCATACGGTTGATTTGGTTGCCATCGGCTATGGGGCCTACTTGTCTTCTTTGCGCTCTGTTTTGTTTCGCTTTCTCTTCTCTTCTCTCCACTCAACAAACTGAAACCAACGAAACTGCTCTTAACGCGACTCTCATTTTGACCTTGAATCTCTCTCTTGTTTTTACCCTCAGTAAAGTTCTTTCCGCACTATCTCTACCCATCAAGAGGTCCGCAAACACTTTATTCTGCCTATCGCTTCAAGTACTCGGCCGGCCACGGATCATTTCCAACAATTTTCTCATGATATAACCCTAACCCTCGATTCCTCCATCACTCCATACAGTATCACTCGGCAACCTAGGTCCGGCCTTTAATTTGTTTAAACGTGTTGCTCCTACTGGCGTTACGTTACTCCGGGTTTTCTCTCTTCTCATGGGAACGTATTCAAAGACCGCCTCACCGTCTTCTTTGAAGCTATGCATAATTATTGGGGGGTCAATCCCGTCCGCACTGAGTCCTGCGCAGGTATAACAAGTGGGCAAGGACTGGTAAGGGTTGGAGAAAATATATAATGTTATATTGTTACAAGCAAGTGTTTTTTGGGGTTTGTTTATGAGCTAGTTTCTAGAGAGGGTAACTAGCTCTAACTGGGACTCAAAAGGCTTCAATGTGGATGTATATTTCTGCTCATGCTTGGCTATTAAACGGCCCCTGCCGCCGAGTTACATCTCTTACTGAGTTTAAGTACCTACCATGATGGGAGCTATATGTATTACCATCACTATTCCATTGGTAAGCTCAGAAACCCCTCAAACAGCCGGTCGCTACGTTCCCTAGCACATAGGGCGCCGCACCATGTGCCCCGCCCTTCACAACCCTCTACCAACCGGAACACTCAGCCCGTGGCCAGTTGGTCGTTGTCGAGATACTGATTCAGACCTGTCAAGGTCTAACATCCCTCTGACACCTATGAGCAAATGCCGCGGGCCGCTATATAAAAATGAGCAAGGGCTGAGCTCCCTTCCTCAACTTGTGGCTTACTCGCAGAACCACAGCCCGACTTCCCGACTGCCTCTCTTACTATGATACCTCACGTCTACAGTAAGGACTGCACCCTTGGCTTTCTCACCACCTTCCTCCCTCCACCGGAGCGCAATCTTGCCTGTCTCTTTTAAATGTGGAGACGAAGGTCGGTGTTGTGCTAGAAAAAGGAAAAAGTAGGCATCCAGGATCCTGATATCCCTGAATCGGGGCCCATCGGGGGATGCTTGAAGTGAGTGATTCTATCCACCAATTGTAACAGGAGCTGCGGTCTTCTATGGGACCGAGAGGCTCACCCACCAAGGTAGACCACCGGCCCAGAGCTCACTCCGCAGACCGGAGCACCCACCTCAGATGGAAGATACCACCCCCAAGTGTGGAGAATGGACCCCTTTTGATGAGAGACATCTGTTGGGAAAATCGCTCTGAACTTCATGCTATAGATATAACCGTTGCCCACCTAGATCGTCTCCCTAGCGTCAGCATCAGTAGCCTTCGGGGGGGGGGCAGTACTCACAGTCCTTCCACAACCAGAGTTTCCAGCGTCTCTCGGCTCACGCCCGGGATCAATGCCTCATAATCATCCAGATATCTGCCAATGCCATGGATGCCGGTGAGTGCCACTCCTAGCCTCTTGCTAATTTTTGTGGGTGAAATGGGTTCAGGGATTGACGTCGGAGGTTCGGGCAATCAAATTGGAAATCGGGGACCTAGTGTGATATAGTACTATTGGGGGGGGGGGGTGAAGGGGGATTTGGTGACAACCTTGAATACCTAGCGCGTGGAGGGTCTGAATATGCAGGTTGTTGCCTCCGCAATCGCTACTATAATGCTACACTTACGATTTTCATTGAGACGGTGATTTAGGACAGGTAAAGCAGAGGAAGATAAGGGCGAGGATGGTTTCTCAACAGGGCAGACACAGCCCACCGTAGGCACTTCTGCAGTGTTTGCATAGGGCGTGGCTGCCATGGCCTTAGGCTGGCATCATCTGTTACGGAACTAGGCCTATGAAAGGTAGAAAGGGGCGTCTTATCAAAGGGCAATCTGATTCTAGGAATCCTGACGGTATATGGCCTCAAACTCTTCTTTATAGCACTCTGGAACACCATCCACCATTGAGTCGAGTGATATTTCGTGATTATTCCAGATCTCACATCTAGCCTATTTCTCTTATCTAACTTAGAAATTTACAAAGACAAGAATGTACAGCATAAGAAATGAATTAGAGCTAAATGTGGACTTCCAGTCTCCTGCGCACATGAGTATCGCCATCGTCATCAAATTATGAATTCTATCATCACAAACCCCCTTATTCTTAATCAGAACAGGCCTAGGATATCCTCATTTGCTTTCTTCTGTTGTGGTGGAGGTGGTGGAGGTGCTGCCTGAGAACTGAGATTCAATCCTTCAAATCCATCTAACACTCCACTGCGTGTACTGCCATTCGCAGGAACCGCAGATTCCGTACCGAATAAGCTGAGGAGGTCGTCCAGGTTAGTACCCGTACCACCGGTAGGTGATGCCGGTGAAGTCACACGAGCGGGAGAGTCTGTAACGAGCGATTCTAGCCCCCCTGGTGGAGGTGTTTGAGTAGATGCACTTGCGGGCGCTGCCCCATCAAAGTCAATGTCAAGTAGATTTTCCATGTTTTGCCCTTTAGCGGCTGCGGAAGCTTGTATAGGGTTTTCGCGGGCATTCTGTAGTTGCTCTCTGCAGAGGTGGTTAGCGACAATATAAATTGTTAGGTAGGAAGCGAAATCTTACTCAATAGCTCTCTTTTGAACAGCGTCAGCTCCAAATCTTCCTTGCCCAACAAAAGTTGCTGCAGGCTTGTGATAAACGGAGGCCAAAGTCGATATCTCCCCGAGCAGTTCCTCAAGAAGCCCAGCTGGCAGCGATTGGATTGTGGAGGTAATGGGCGGTTTGTCAGAAAGAACGATGTTCTGTGGTAGGGTTAGTAATAATGGATTTATGCATTCGAGATGATGTACCAAGCTCACCTTAGCTACTTCAGGATCCTTAGAAAGCAATCGCCAGTAGACGTATGCTCGATCCCGGATATCCGGATTGTCGCATTCTGAAGTTGCGCTCTGAAGAATTTGTTGCACAACTGCCTGGGATTGTGGTTTCTTCAAGAAGAGCTTTACCCCTGCTGTCAATAGTTGCAGTTGCACCTGAGTGTATTCGTCCTTGAAACCTTCCATAAAGGTTTGTAGTAACTCATCGGCATTATTAATTTTTTCAGCGTATTCGCCGATGACCCAGATCAACGATCCTCTAGCATTTGGCTCGTCAAGCTCATCCAAACTTTCACAAAGCTTAGGAATAATCCCCTCATATCCAGGATATTTCCGGAATATATCCTGTTTCGTATCAGCTCGACAGATACCTTGAGACACTGTTACTGGCTGGAAAACTTACCTTGATAACGACGATTGCTTCTTGGACGACGTAATTCACCTTGGTGTTGATTAATTCTAGCAATACATTGACACATTTGCTTGCAGCGCCATCTATCTTGATTGCGCACTGCCCGATGGCTCGCACCGCCCGCCGCACGAAGTCCATGTCTACCTCAAGTGCGTATTCCTTTAGTTCTGAGAGAAGTTGGTCCACATTCTTTTCATTGGCAATCCGAATCATGATTTCGAGCTTCTCTAGCTTAACGTAGGGCGGATCATTGTATTTACAGAAGAAGACTCGCATTTCTTTTGTAAGGATATCTGGTTGTTTTTGAAGAAGGAGATTGATGTTTCGAAGGGCAACGTACTGTACCTCTGGCTGAGAAGAGACGAGAGTAACTAGATTGTATTAGCCAAAACTCTTAACCCCAATGCGAAATTGTCCCACCGAGAGGAGGTGCCATTTTCCGGAGATATTGGCGGCATAGCTCTGCGCTAATCACCTTCATGTGTAAAAACACCACCTTCACAGCAGCAAGTACAACACTAGGATTCACGTGCTGAAACTGTGGCACAACTCTTTCACAGATATGCTCAGCTTCCTTCACATCCGACGCCTTATACTCAGCAAGGGTGGTAAGAATGGTTATTCTACCCCATCTATTTTTCATTTTTCATTAGTTTGTGGGGACACAGGTGAAGATGAAACGAATCACGGAAACCCTACTCTGTGCATTCGTTCAAGGCCATCAATAATTTCTTAAGGATTGCAGGAGTAACGGCTAGGGCCTGTGTCTCTGGGGCAGCTTCATTGATCTCCGCAAGAGCTGTCACAGAATTTGCGACCACCTGGCAGGTAAAGTTTAGTCAGAGTTGGGATCGCTATCTAAAGAGACTTCTTACCATGGGATTTGAATCACCTATCATCTCCTGGAGCGTTGTAAGAAATCCGTTCTCCAAACATAATGATGGGTTAAGGTCGAAAAGCTTGGCCACGCAGATAGCTGCCGTTTTTCTTACGTATGGGCTCTCATCCTGTTACAAGATATCATTACTCTAACCTTCCCCCGTTAATGTGACATAATTGCTTACCTTTAGCGTTTTTCGCAGCGGCTCTTCCATATAGTCAACAATTTTGTCAACGCGAATACAACCCATAGTCCTGATGGCCAACGCTCTTATCAATGGATTTGGGTCCTCCGAGTCCTATAATACTAGAAATTAGGACCATTAAGTGCTAAACCCGTAGACCGACAAACCTGCACAAATGTGTTAACTGCTAGAATGCAGAGGTCTGGATGTGTCTTTGCGTAGTTCCTGGCATATGATGTTAGAATTCCAAGTGTAGGTAGACTACTAGGTGAAGGGAAGCGAACATTAGGTAGAGGTAAACGAGCTTTTTCTGATCGAGATCGCCAGTAGCCTAGACGTGGCGTTAATAGTACACTCTCGTGAGAAAGGTTATAAGAGCCTCACCATATTTTTGATAATGTCCGGAAATAGAGCGGACACATCTTTCCCTAATGTCATAGCAGCGATAGTATTCCTGATCGCATCCTTCCTGCGAACAAGTCATCTTAGCAAATTGCTGCGCCAGAGATTGGGAAAGAAAAAAGAAAAAGTCCCCAGCCAACCTCTCATGGGCGAACTGTGAGTTCAAGCCAGTCCTCAGCTCAAAGGTTTCACCCTTTCGTGGGGCAACCGGGAACATGCTCCTGATTCTGTTGGCCGCCATGGCGGTGTGTTGGATGGAGTTGGTTGCTGGGTAGAACAAGCGTTACCAGTAGTGATGATAATGCTGATTGCCCTAGAGAATATTGGTTTGATTAAGTGAGACTTGGGAAGATGAAGTCAAGTTCTGAAGCTTGTGCTCGTTGAATCGGGGGTGGGTGGGGTGTGAAGAGGAAATGTAGGTCGAAGAACGGTTGCAGTCAGCCCCCATCTGAAACGTGGACTAGACAGGGACAGGCAGTAAGTTAACCAGAGCTCATTATCACCCTCTGCGGCGGGCTTGGCTGCAGGGTAACTTACATCTTAGAACTGCTGTCCGGTATTTTTGATCAACCACAAGTGCTAGTCATCCAACTATAAGACAGCTCAAATTATCCATCTTTGAGTTAACAATAGATTCTCTGATGGTGAGTTGTATTTCTTTACATTCCAGAACACCGCTCGGAAGTTAATTGTATCTAGGCCTCATTTGAGCTTCCAAATTTGCGAAAGCTATTCGCGGCCTCACGGAGCGAACAGGAGGAAAGTGCCTACAGCAGGACTGCAGTTGGTTAAACCTAAGACGTTACCTAGAGTGAAGAGTACAAACTAATATGTCTCGGAGAAAATCAAGTTTTACAACCTACTATTCTTCGTAACCTCTATCGCTGCCTTCAGCTATGCAGCACAAAGGCTCGCGCCCACGAAAGTATTGACTCGGTAGATAGCATATCAACGTTATAACAAAAAAACCATTCTGTACCGTAGAAAAAAACATGTCATAAGTCGCACAATACCCTTACCCTGCAGAGCTTAAATTGGTCCATAATCCCTAATCCAACATAAACATCAGGCAAACGATCATACAAGAACCTGAGCAGATTGTAAAATGAGGTAAGATAAACACCAAACAGGCCTAATCATTAACGGTGGCAGGCTACCGGTATTAGAAAAGAAAAAGGGATATAATAGAAGAACAGTGTATTAGTTAATAGCATCAATCAGAGTCGCTTTGGTCGTCGAGGAAAGCGAGATCTTCCATTCCGCGAATTTGCTGTACTCAATATTAGAACTTAGCCATGAGAAGATGAGAAAGGGGTAAAGTGAACCTTCTTCTCTGCGGTTGGCACAGTTGGAGCGCTCCTAGTTGACCTGGTATTTGCTCTACCATTATCCATCTTCGCCCATCTAGCGCCTTCTTGGACGGCCTCAACTTCGGCCTGTAGCTCTCGCTCTTCTTTGATTTTTTTGGCCTTTTCATTGGAGTATCTGGGTGTCATGCCTACATCTGTGAGTAGGCCTGTGAGATGTTTGATTTTCTCTTTGGGCGTTTCAAACTTCGCCAATTCTTTCGACCAGATTTTGCGGATCTGACGTGGGGTTAGAGCGTTTGGATAGACAATTAAGCAGACGGGCGTCAAACATACCCCACACTTGAGCAGCCACTGTTGAAGCGTTTTCATCTTTTCCTCGTCAGGACTGAGATTACTAGCTGTCTTGGACTAGTTGATGTTAGCAGAGTAACTAGCGGTTTCCTTCACACATTACCTACCGATCCCTTCTTCGATCTCTCCTTAGAGCGTGACTTAGATACTTTGGCTTTCCCTTGTTTTTTACTGCTACCTGCGTCCGGGTTTTGAGATCTCGACTTCTTTAGTGGTGTCGGGTCCAATACCAGAGACATTTCACTTTCATTCCCGGGGTCTGCATCAACAGGGGCTTCTTCTGCCGAAACTTTGGCTTCACCATTTTCAGCATTTCGTTCTTTTACCACTACCTCGTGCGTTCTCTTAGCCCTTTTAGGGGTAGTAGGTTTTGTGGAGCTCTTTCTTCTTTTTGCTACCCCCTTGGGGGATGCGTCTAGCTCTGACAATTCGTTCTCGCTTGCCTGCTCCCCCGTGTCTTCCTTGGAAGCCTTCGCTTCTACCTCCTGATCTTCGTCTCCATCTTCAAGTATAGAAGGCTTTGCCATTGCTTTGCGGGCGGTGCTCTTAACAGAAGTTACACTTTTCTCCTTTTTTGCAGGTTTCCTAGGATATTCAATCGCACGGTCGTCAAGCCCGTCCTCCAACTTTTTTACTTTTGAAGCTCGCTTCTTAGCAGGCTTCTTTGTGGTCTTGACTGGGGATTGCTTTTCTGGAGTAGGTTCTTTCTGCGAAGTTGATGGTTCTGCAGTTTCTGCTAACGCGGCCAGCGCTAAAGCATTTTGTTTACCCTAAGAGACGCGTTAATTATAAATCAGAAAACGTGAGTTTTCAAGGTGGTGGGGTGATAAACTTACCGCCTCGTCTTCAATGATCGACTTAGATTCTGCTCTCCAAAACGAGTCCTGCTTCAGGAAGTTGTCGTCTAGGTTGAGTTCATTTTCAACGCGGGCTCTGATATATTTGACTGTTGTTCTAGAAGGGTCTTCAACAAACTGTTTCTGAACGGCATTGCGAAGAGCAGTAGTTATAACTCTGGTGTCAGGGGCTGAGTCGATAGAGCTAAGATCACCGTCGCTATCCATAGTGATTTTTTTTGGTGGTGCAGAACTTCTATGGGAGCAAGGACCTCGAGACAAGGGCGATCGGGAATCTGCACAGGCGATGTTTCACGCCAAGGGATCTTTCCCAATAAGGCCAGACTAGAGCCACAGGGCAAAGAGGGGTGGTTCGTTTTCAGCCTCACTTTGGGTTCTTATCGATAGCCCAAACTATGGTGCTGGAACACGTGGGAAGGAGGTGTGTAACCCCCCAGGCAGGAGGCAAGCAATTAACTTACCGTACCGGTGGACCATTCCGATGTTTAGAATGGCTGAGGGCCAAATATTTGCACGCAAGCCACTCTGTGGCCATGGGGTTACACTCTGCCCGCTTTTGGCACCATGTCGTAGTGTCACACAGGCGAGGGGCATCGCTAGAGCTTTGCACCCGAAATCCTCCCAAGCTTTTTTTGCCCGCCAACGGGAAACACGAGCAATTATTCACGAAGGGTACCGGTATTGAAACTATTGCCTGCATACCTTCTCTCCTGGTTCACATACCCATCGCTCCCTAAATGCTGTCTCCACGACTCTATATTCTCAGTGTTGATAAAGACCCTACGGAAGCGAGTCGGATATCAAAACAGTCCGCAAAGCGTGCGTACAATTGCATGCCTAAGATATTATCTATCAACTAACACTGCGATCCGATTTTCTAGAAATCCAGGATAAAGAACTCAAGCTTCTAGACCTTGTCCAATCGCTCGGAGAATATTTGACGGACGATGATAAAACTACTAGAGCAAAAGCCATCGGGTACCTCTCTTCAGTTTTGGGATATTTAGACCCTAAGACATTATCACGACAGCAAGGTTTCAATCCCTCCTTTGTGCAAATTCCTCTTATATGGCATTCTTGGGTCAACCTAATATGTTCCAAAGTGATGGTGATCGTGCAGTTTCTATGCGATCGCTTGGAGGACGAGACTGGTCTTAAGGAGACATCTCAAGGTCTCTTCGCCCTCCAAAAGTCTTCGAGATTCGGAAAGGAGGAGGCTACCCTCGTTTCTTCTGCGTACAGAACTCCTATAACACTACGGTCTGGTGAATTTGTACAGTAAGGGACTAACATTAGCAAAAGTATATGCAAAGTAGATCTACAGAAACACCCGCAGGGGACTCGTTTTGCGGTCTTAACCTTGATTGACAGCTTGATGGCAAATCAGCGTGACGGTACGTGGGGTGAGCCTTGTGGCTGCGAGGATCGATGTTCTGACAGCCTGACCATAGCATTAAAGACCATGGGTGGAAAATTCATCACTAGCTTTACTGAATTGGTGGGCGGTGAAAAGGACCCACGCAATCTGATGATTGTCTTCTCTATTGTCAGGGTGATTCTCGTTGAGTTTGATATCGTGCTACACATCGAAGTCAGTAACAGATATTTGTCAATTTCCTTAAGCTAATTTTTATTCCAGATCCTCTTTGATGTGGTTTATTGCTACTTTCCGATAACATTCAAGCCACCACCAGATGATCCCTACGGAATAACGGCCCAAGACCTAAAGCTCCGTCTGAGGGAATGCCTTGCTTCAACGAGGTACTTTGCAGGACACATATTTCCTCAACTGATTGAAAAACTGGATTCAACTTCCTTGAGTGTTAAGGTTAGTATTGCACATCTACTACTGGCTCCATTGGAGTGTTGCTTACGTGTTCAAACCTGTAGAAAGATGTTCTTCAAACTATAACTGCTTGTGCTCTCTCATATGGCCCACAGACAATTTCAGCACATTCTACACAGTTATGGGATGCTGTTAAATTTGAGGTTCTTAATTCCACAGAAGAAGATGAATTAGCAACCGAAGCCTTGTCAGCCATTCGAGCTATTGCAGAGACGCTCTCCTTTGGGTTAAAATCCTCACCTCCCGCGGCCTCGCCATTGGCGAGGTATCTGAGCGTCATAGTTAAAGAGTGCTTAAAACTTCTACAAGAACCCCAGCAAAAGCAAGCCAAGCCTGCCGGAAAAATCCTATCTAAATCAGCAACAGCCAGCACAGTAGCACACTCATTCATAGTAGAAAAGACTATGCCGGCCCTTCTCTTAATACACAGCGACGCAGACGCCTTAGCCAAGCAGCGGGCACTCATGGAGATCTTGAATCTGTTGTTTCAGTCTACTCTTCAAATATTTGGGACATGGGGAGATTTAACGGCAGAGCAGGTGCTCTCAAATCCCCTCACAGAATACACCGACAGGTTATTTGAAATGTATTCGCGAGCGCTGATGGGAAGCTTGAGAGAGGAGGTGAGCTTGAGAATCACGGCATTAAGAGGATTGATTTTGTTATGCAGAATTCGGAGGCTATTTCAAGAGAGCGAAATAGGTATGGTTGTGCAATATTTTGATCAGGTTTTGTTAGAGGTTGAAGAGAAGGAGGAAATCAAAGAGTTGGCACTCCAGGGATTAAAGGATATCTCGAAGATAAAGCCAAACCTCATTATGGACATAACATTTCCTGCATTTATGGCGCAACTCCCCGATTCTGAAAAGGAAGTGGATCCATCAAAGCCATATACTGCAACATTGGAAGCACTGGCCAAATTGAGCCTAGGAAGATCTGTATTCCAAGTTCTCTTAACTCGGCTTTTGAACAAGCTTGATGTCGTTCTCAGAGGTAAAGTGGAAGCACACCGATTCATTCGAACCATCGAAGCTGATCTAGTAAAAAGGAAAATCTGGCCCAATGTACCCCCGAGCAATTCTTTCTACGCTGTTGTATGTTCTGCGGGAAAGGTCAGAGAGTAGTCAGGAAGACATAAGGACATACTTCGCTCGACTAGTCGTCCCTCTGCTCGCGAAAACAATAACTCCGATAGTTGATAGTTCCGGTGAATTTGATGATTTCCGAATAATGACCGATGATTCCATTTTGGACGTTACTGGCCGTCTTTTTAACATTATAATTAGATCATTGGATTTCGAGGAACAGACAAACGTTTCGCAGCAGTTAATCAATATCTTCATCCTTGGGATTCCTAGCGATTATATACCCGAGACGCACGCCGAGATTGTTGCACGCGATTTCAAACCCTTGCAGCCCACTGCAAGCAGAGAACACGCTGGCTGTACTATTTTGTTCACTTATGCATTGGCAGGTTTAAGACGAGAGGTTTGACCGTCAGGTTTCAGGGTTTTACAAAACGGGCGCTGATCATGTATTGTCCTATAGGTAGTATTAACAGTCCTATCTATCCCGGGGCTCATTCAGCAAAATGTAGAGCTCGCTACCCAGACAGCTCATCCCACTCAGAGAATGGCACACCTATATTTCATTGCTCTGTTGGCAAACAAATGGATGAAAAAGCCTGGGGATTCCGATCTCCTTCAAAAAATTACGGCTGATATCTTGGAGTCAGTCTCTAGCTCTATACTAGGTTCACAGGAATACGACAGCCTAGTTGGACAAAAACTACAGACCCTTCTTTGGATTGCGAAGGCCATAGTGGTTCGAGGCGACAGGTATGGAACTGAGGTCACTGAAAAGGTGATAGGATTGCTTGGGGACAAAAACTATGGGCCAATAGCGAGTAAAGGCTTTGCGGTATTGCTCGGCAATGATGAGTTTATCACCAAAGACAATTACGCCATCATTAGGCCCCTGACAAAGCAGAAGATTTTCACGTTTTGTGTGCCGAAAATTGTGGAAGGCTTTCGCATCGCTGATTCAAGTATTCTCAAGAGCCCCATTCATTGAAATCTCCTACTTTCGATCACTCAGCTGACCTCTGTAGCTACAAAACCCAACTATCTTGTTGCACTTTCTAACATCCTAAGGAATATGCCTTCCGCGGTTATCCTTCCAGAACTTGGAAGGCTTCTTCCCCTGCTCCTCCAATCCCTGGACCTTCCCGACCCCAACGTCAAATCAGCTACCATTGAAACCTTACTCATTACCGTGACAGAGTCTGCCGACGCGATGAAGGAGCACATATCTTCTTTAAGTGCAAGGCTATTAAATGCCTGTATGAACCGTGAAGAAAACCCTCCCAGAATCAGATCAGCAGCACTGCGGTGCTTGAGGACTTTTCCTGGAGTTGTCAGGACCGATTTGTTGCTTCCCTATAAGAGACAGGTAATTCGAAGTTTGATGACTGTTCTCGACGACCCAAAGCGGAACGTCAGGAAGGAGGTAAGCTTAATCCTATCATGTAACTGTTTATCGTAAGACTAACCCCTATGAATCATAGGCGGTCGACTGTCGGGCAAAGTGGTATTCTTTAGACGAGCCAGAGAATTAGAATAGATATGAACTATGCTGGAATTTCCGAGTGTCCGTGGGCAATATGTTCTTACCTAGTGTCAACTCAGGCCTCTCATAGCATACTTGCGTTATTTGACCGTAATTATTGTACTGCTATGACTTGAAGTTTTGGTGAAAGTACAATATAGAGTCTTTGATACCCTTGACCTCTATATAGCGACTCATTACTCCCTCGACTATTATTCCAATACGAATACCGGTATTGCTAGGAATTTTATCCAGTGGTTCTGGAACCTAAGGTCAAGAAACAAAATCTCCTCTCTCACGATTACTAGTACTGCCAGTATCATAAAGATATCATACTATGAAAAATATGCCATAAAAATGGAAGTACAGTGGTGTTAGTAACATGCCAAACAGGGCTTGCTAGTACCCATTAATAAGAACTGGATCTATTATCTTACTGTGTTAAAAAAAATGACACTTGGTTTATTTTTTATTGTTATTAATTTTTGGGTCCTCGCGACCATAAACGGCGGTCCGTCATGGATGACCATACCGGGGACCAAAAGTACAGTGCCGGGAGCTGGCACATGAGCATTTTTCAGAACGCACCCTGAGTTCAGGACACTCTTCCGAACTTTCAGACCCAATGCTTTCTCGGGATGTTAGCAACAACATTCTGTGCCATTCAACGTCGTAACGGTCCCCACGCCTCTTCTTGCATCTCCTCCTCTTACTTCTTCTCCCTTTTATCTGAACTTAATACCCAAAGCTAGAGGGAAGGACCCTTTTGTACCTGGTGTATTCCTCCTCCTAGGTCTAGGAATACCTCCTTTCCCTTCTAGCCTCAACCCCTCTCCCTAACTATCCACCATGCAGTCTATGCTTACCAAGGTATTGTTTGGTCTTTAAATCACCAATGGAAGGAATGAAATCACTTATTCATCGAAATAGTTCGAATCCAAGTCTTCACGAGCGAAGGGCATTGCATTCCATTCTAAACGGTTGCTCTCCCGCCGTCTTTCTTTCTAGAGTACTGTCTTTTTTTGATAGGTGCCGTTATCTAATTTCGTGAAATTGAAACTAATCTAGGCCATGGATTCTGGTCTCACTTCATACCTCGACAATCCAGCTTTGGGATTACCGTATGGGAACACTGATAGATCGGTTCGAGGAGCACGATGGGCCCGTTCGAGGAATCGATTTCCATCGCACTCAGCCGCTATTCGTATCCGGGGGTGATGACTACAAGATTAAAGTCTGGTCCTATCAGACCCGCCGTTGCTTGTTTACCTTGAATGGACATCTCGATTATGTTCGGACCGTATTTTTCCATCACGAGCTTCCCTGGATTCTGTCCTCCTCCGATGATCAAACAATCCGCATATGGAATTGGCAGAATCGGTCGTTGAGTATGGGGCTCTATCCTTTTGGGAATGGGCTTGGGATTTTTTGTGAATTTTCAGCTGATGGTGCCTATTAACTTAGTTTGCACAATGACTGGTCATAATCATTACACCATGTGCGCTCAGTTCCACCCCAAAGAGGATCTAATTGTCAGCGCTTCTCTGGACCAGAGCGTCCGTGTATGGGATATCTCAGGGTTACGAAAGAAGCATTCGGCACCTACATCAATGACATTTGAAGATCAAATGGCCCGCGCAAATGCTAATCAGGCAGATATGTTTGGGAATACGGATGCAGTGGTGAAGTTTGTGCTGGAGGGTCACGACCGGGGTGTTAATTGGGTCTCCTTCCACCCTACCTTACCGTTAATCATCTCAGCTGGCGATGACAGAAATGTAAAGCTCTGGAGAATGAGTGGTAAGTGATGAATAACGTAAATTTGGATTCACTGAGAGCGCAAGAAGCTAAGATGCTGCTTGTGTAGAAACCAAGGCTTGGGAAGTCGACACCTGTAGAGGCCACTTTCAAAATTCATCAGCTTGTCTCTTCCATCCCCATCAGGACTTGATCCTATCAGTAGGGGAAGACAAAACAATTCGAGTTTGGGATTTGAATAAGAGGACTGCGGTACAGTCTTTCAAACGGGAAAATGATAGATTCTGGGTCATTGCTGCTCACCCAGAGATTAATTTATTCGCAGCTGGTCATGATAACGGTGTGATGGTCTTCAAGCTAGAGCGGGAGAGGCCGGCATATGCGATTCACCAAAACAGCCTCTTCTTCATCAACAAGGAGAAGCATGTGCGGTCTTTTGATTTCACGCAAAACATTCAGAGCCCGTCTATGTTGTCTTTGAAGAAGTTGGGCGCACCTTGGGTTCCACCAAGAACATTGTCTTACAATCCTGCTGAACGTTCGATTTTGGTCACGTCTCCCGCGGACGGAGGAACCTACGAGCTTATCAATTTGCCAAAGGATGCTTCTGGCGCCGTTGAGCCAACTGATACTAAGCGAGGCACCGGAAACTCCGCCGTATTCGTTGCTCGAAATCGCTTTGCGGTCTTTAATTCAAGTTCGCAATCTATTGATATCAAAGATCTCTCTAACTCTACAACCAAGACAATCAAAACACCTACCAATATTAATGATATATATTTTGGTGGCACAGGTTGTCTATTGCTTTGCGCACCCTCGACTGTCATTCTCTATGATATCCAGCAGAAAAAGACTGTTGCTGAATTGGCTGTATCTGGCGTTAAATACGTCGTCTGGTCGAACGATGGGCTTCACGTGGCGTTACTTTCAAAACACAATGTTACTATTGTTACGAAAATTCTTGAACAGGTTTCTTCTCTCCATGAGACTATTCGTATCAAGAGCGCGACCTGGGATGATGCCGGTGTGCTCTTGTATTCCACTCTGAACCATATCAAATATACTCTGTTGAATGGGTACGCCATCTTACTCCCTAGGCTTACATGAACATACCCCTAACAATAACATCCTTGCAGTGATAATGGGATCATTCGTACTTTAGATGAGACTATATACCTTACCAAAGTTAAGGGGAGGAATTTGTTCTGCCTTGACCGCCAGGCAAAACCGAAGCTTTTGGACATTGATCCTACCGAATATAGATTCAAGCTTGCTCTGGTCAAGAGAAATTATGACGAGATGCTTTCTATAATTAAGACCTCCAACCTTGTTGGACAGAGTATTATCTCCTACCTCCAAAAAAAGGGATATCCAGAGGTGAGTGATAAATTATGATACACTCTCGGGTCGGGCAACGCTTATCTTTCTAGATTGCCCTTCAATTCGTACAAGACCCTCAGACCAGATTCGAACTAGCTATTGAATGCGGAAATCTTGAGGTTGCAGTTGAAATGGCCAAAGAGCTAGACCGCCCAAAGCTCTGGACCAGGCTTAGCGCGGAGGCTTTAAGCCAAGGCAATCACCAAGTTGTCGAGATGGCCTACCAGAAACTCCGGAGCTTTGACAAACTTTCGTTCCTGTATCTTGTCACCGGAAATATAGAGAAGCTCAATAGAATGGCCAAGATCGCCGAGCACCGCAATGACTATACTGCGAGGTTCCAAAATGCTATCTACCTCGGGGATGTAGAGACTAGGATCCAAATGCTTAAGGAGATCGATCTATGTAAGAATTTCTTTCGCTTGCTACTCTGGTGCGCTAACTTTTGTCGCCGCAGATCCTCTTGCATATGTTACTGCTAAAGCCCATGGACTTAACGAGGAATGCGAGGCGATCCTCGAAGCTAGTGGTTTAACAGAGGCGGACATCAAGATTCCTGAGATTAGCGCACCTGCCTCGCCCTCCAAAGCCATAGTTCCCACGCATAAAAAGAACTGGCCTCTTCGGGCTGCTTCTCAATCATTCTTTGAGAGGGCTTTGCTGGGTCAAGTCGAGTCAATGGCGATTGAGGATGAAGCACCTTCTGGAACCAACGGCTTTGGTATGGATGAATATACTGATGATAGCAAAGGGTTCAATGGAGATCTCTTGGATGTGGAGGGAGAAGAAGACGCCACAGGATGGAATATGGGAGATGGCGACCTCAACCTTGAGCAAGCCGATGAACTTGCCGTTGAAACCGATGGTGCTGGTGTCGGTCTGAGTGAGGCAGAGCTATGGGCGAGAAATTCACCAATTGCTGCCGACCATGTGGCAGCAGGCTCATTCGAAACTGCCATGCAGCTTCTAAATCGCCAAGTTGGTGCCGTCAATTTCGAACCTCTGAAGCCGAGATTCATGGAGATTTACCAAGCCAGCAAGACCTACCTTCCCGCAACCGTTGGCCTTCCTCCACTAGTCAACTATGTCAGACGTACTGTTGATGAGACGGACTCTAGGAGAATCTTACCCGCCATCCCTAGAGATCTGGAAAGTGTACACACCAATGATCTGCGGAAGGGACTTGCTGCAATGAAGGCCAATCACCTAGAGGAAGGGGTAAAAATCTTCAGGGGCGTTTTGCATAACCTAATCTTAAGCACTGTGCAGAATGAGTCTGAGATTGAAGAGGTTGGTCTCACCTCTGTCTATCGTACTATTGCTAACTCAACCTCGACTGATAGGCGAAAAAGATTATTCGCACTGCTACAGAGTACATTATTGCCATGTCAATTGAATTGGAACGCAGGGTTATCGAGAATGATAAATCCCAGGTCAAGCGTAACCTAGAGTTGGCGGCATACTTTACCAAGCCGATCCTTGAGCTTCCTCACAGACAGATTGCTCTCATGACTGCGATGAGGCAAGCATTCACATACCAGAACTTTGTCCTTGCTGGACACTTTGCATCTCGGGTGTTGGCTAATAGCAGCCAAGGAAAGAATGCTGAAACTGTAAGTTTTTGCGAGAAGCGAGTGACGTGTTATGATTGTGCGTCTACTGACGGTAGTGAAGGCGCGCAAAATTAAGATCAGATCGGAGCGTGAGGGAAAAGACGCTATTGAGATCGAATACGATCAGTTCGCGGAATTTGATATCTGCGCGGCTTCCTACACTCCTATATATAGTGGACAGCCATTTATACAGGACCCGTTTACAGGAGCAAAGTATCATCCGAGGTACAGGGGAAGCATTTGCAGGGTTAGTCAAGTTACGGAGGTTGGAGCACCAGCCTCAGGGCTCAGGCTGTTGGCGCAATAAATTCCGCTGCTATCGCAGTTGGGTAGGTTGGGTTGCGTTAGAATGGTTGGGTCAGGTTTGGAACGGGATAAAAAAAGAAAGTTCAGTATTGTTGTATTTTTCTCTTCGTCGATTTCGCGATCGGCAGTGTTTAATAAGTGAACTGGACACTTGCGGTTTGTCTGTCTCCTACTATAATTATATTTTTGCTCAACTGTTAACAAAGTGTTTTTCTTTTTTTTCTTTCGTCTTTTTTGACGTCTTGATGTAATCCCCGCCCCCCACCTCCCGGCGACCCCACAGCTAAAAATAAAGCGTCTTGCGTCTTGCGGAAAAGTGTATCTCATATGTTAAGCAGGCAAATGTCGAAGCGTATAGAAATGGTTGGTGGTTGAAATTGAAATGCAGCTAGAGTTCCAGATTGCCATGATTTGGCTCTGTCAAATGCCTATTCCGTGAGAAGTGGCGCAGAATCCACCATCCTCCCCCCTCCGCTCGTGGCACCACGAAAGCACAACTACCCCAACCTAAACCGGTCTGATCCAGTCAAGAGGTTAATTGCCGGCCCCAAACCCTTCCCATCACCCCCGGCCGTCTTTATCCACCAAGCGCCTGCCTCTCCCTACCGAAAAGCTGCAGATTCAGAAACCATGATACATCCCCTTATTTATTTACTCATTTCCCCCCCCCCGGCTTCCCACGGAAAGCTGCAGGATAGACTACCGGTATGTTAAGATAGAAGAAGTTGTGATATATATCGCCTACCAACTATTAAATCTGCCAATGGTGTGTACGGTGTGATGAGGAGGCACCCCGTATGCATGTGATAAATAATATGGGGATCCATTCTAGCCTCTGGTATGGAGTGGAGTGCAGTGCGGTAGCCTCGTGCTAGACAGGGTTATTCCACTTCGGTCATGCCGATTGATTAGTGCCGTCGCCAAAGTATAGTGGGGTAGTGTATAATATAGTTACCATAGTGTAGGCATGGTAAAATCCGTTAAGCCATCCCTTGGGACCGTGCATCCACTCACTTTCAACCTACGAACAGCCTACCGGATTATACAGTACCTCGTGTAAGCGGGCGGGAATACGGACAGCGGCTCATACATGACATCTGCAGCATTGGTAATAGGAAAGTGTAGTACAGCTTTGTTCTCAGGTGCAATTTTGCTGTACTGTACCTGCGCATGGTCAGGAGGGGCGGAAAAAAGGGTTTGCGAGGTCAGGTGGAGTAGAAACTGTTGCCTTGGCGGGCATCAGAGAACAGTATTGAGGGTGTGTAAAGAGTAGGTAGCGTAGTGTGGTGCTAGAAGCCATGCAGGGGAGGTGTGTACAGTACTTGGGTTTTCTTAATTGGCGGAAGGTAGTCAACCAGACAACTTTGAAGTTTAGAACTTCGATGAACCGAGCATTTTCACGTAGGCCACTCTATGGCCAAGGGCTTACACACTTCTCCCTGACCGCTCAGGGCACCATACTGTACTATATAGGTCGCGCTGATATCGTGAACCCCGAATTACTAAATAGTTGTATTTGAAAGTCGTCTTTGAGAACGTTCCTAAAAAAAGGTTTGAGATTTTTTTTAGAAAGGTAATTTAGTGGAATAGATAGAACTACTAGCAAGTAGTAGAACTCAGAATCGTTCACATAGTATTTTTATTACTATACAATTTCCTACAAATTCAATCGTCTCAAATCAGAGCAATAACAAAAATAGTTACTACTTGCTTAAAAACTTAGCCGCCTCCTCTTATGAGTTCAGCCTCTTTCCTGTCTCTTTGTGCCTTCCTACAACTAGTGGGATTCCTCGATCCTAGAGATAAAGCCTCCTTTATATCAAAGTAAAACAGTCTTAGATGTAATAGGTACTGTAATACTTTAATCCCTTACAGAAAGAACTGGAGTTTAGGCTGTAAACAAAACCCCTCCCACCCATAAGACCTTAAAGGAACCATCTATCATGGGCAGCCACCTAGTCTACCAGCCTCAAGTATAAGATACCTTGTAACCTCTTTCTTCTATTCTCACGGGTTGACCAACACCCCTAATCCCTGTTATACTACTCAACCTTTTCTGCCTTCTTTGGCCATGCACGAGCTTGCTACTCTGTTGTGTCCGGGGGATGGTGCTGTAGTAGGTTGAAACGGCTTGGAAGGTTTGTGGGTACCTGCCTTATCCTTTATCTGGTGGCTGATTGGAGGGGCCAAGGGAGGTAGGGAGGGAGTTAGGCGGCAGGGGCAAGATGGGTTAGGAGATGTTTTTGCTTTCTTTCTTTTTTGCCTGTAGATTGATGGTTGCTAGCTTTTCGACGGGCGGGAGAAGGCGGATGCACGGAAAGGGGGCATTCGTACTCTGGTTGTGGGGTGTGAGTAGGGGAGTTAGCTTTTGTCGTCGATTGTTACACTATAGGGAGTTCAAATTTGGTTTAGCGCTTGGGGTAGCACCCGGAAAAAAGTTGGTAAGCTATCTACAATGCGGAGAGTGTTCGGTATTCCACGGATCGTCATAGCGGGGGACTGTATATGTAGGCACATTGTTCACTGTCAGTTATCTTATCGATATTTGATTGCGGCTACTGCACAGGCTTCGTGCTGAGTAGACAGCAGGTCGTGTACCGCGGGGTGCAGGAAGATCCATACCGCACAAACTGGCGAGAACCGGCCAGGCACTAGTATCATACGTTGAAATAAGGAATGGTTAAGGTGAAGCTTACGATTGCGTCAAAATAAGAGCCCTGAAAAGATTAGTCCTGGCTACAAGGGGTTGGCCTATGTCGTCCTATGATATTACGATTTCGAGACAAAGCTAGGGTAAAAATCTTATTTGAACGTAACTAGAGCTGGCCAGTTCTCGCCAGTTCATGCCGTATGATTCCTAGAGTATTATATAATACCGTATACTGTGCAGGTACTGTACAGTACAGCCAGGCGCCAAAAGTTCTGGCACCCTAGCTGGTGCTGCGACAAAAAAAGGCTATTGCATCTATAAAATTTTGTCACGGTACCCGCAGGGTACTAGAACTTTTGGCACCCGGCTGTACAGTGCGGGACGGCGGGGATTTCGTACAGTATCTCGCCGCCTATCGTGACTTAACCACGCGAGCATGTCCAGGTAACCACCTGGGTACCGTCTGGTGCTGCACTCATAGTACTGCAGCTCTATACAAGTATGATAAGATCGTCTAGACGGTGTGCTGGTGGTGTAGGGTAGACGATTGAGCTAACCCCCGGCTTCCAAGATTGGATCTTCCAAGAATAACTTAGCTTTCGCCATGATATAGCACTGATATATTACACCAACAAGCGAGCCTTCAAATCCAATCCCTCTTCTGGAACATCGCATCATCCTACAGTACCAGGGCAAAAGTATTCGTCCGATACCCTTTTTACACCAAAAGTGCCCATCTTCACCACCCTCTCTCATTGCGCAATGTCTCTGAGAATCAGAGAAAATTTATCCTTACATTACCAAACCTGTAGATAACATGAAGAAAGTTACAGAATCCTTCAATATTACTAAGTGATGGAGAAAAAGGTCGTTTAGGTATCTGGTAGCCATTGCCATGTACTTTTTTGTATGGAGCCCCATCCAAAAACTTAAGTCACTTTTACACTAGTTGACACAATCATAAAACCTGAAGACAGATTTGATTCCTTACACTTCTACTTTTAAAAGTTTGAATAGATAGTGATTCCCTAGCTGATGGAAAAATTTCAAGTGTTTTTATATAAGCAGTGTTGAGAATTGTTTGTTTAAAAATGTCTATTTTTGGTGTAAAAAGGGTATCGGACGAGTATTTTTGCACCCCTACTTTAGTAACACCATATTGTGCATGAATCACATTCAGAAAATTCCATCCCTCGCCGACTAGAGTCTACCCCTCCTTCCCTTCGCTCCGGCAAAAAGTCAGGCCCGCTTCATTTCTATCGTATGTCACCCGACTTATATCATTCTGTGCGGCACCGCGCCGCGCCCACACTCACATCAAGCCCTACTAATCCTGCGTCTGCTGGAAAATAACTGGTGCAATATCGAATGCTCCCCTATCGCTTGATCCAAAGAATTCTCCAATGCTCCTGCTAAGAGGTCCCTGAATCATTACTGATTGAGGCGCCTATTGCATATTTTCGCTTAGCTTAACTTTATTTTGTTACTTCGGGTTGGACTGGCGCCGATGCGATCGGCACTTGTTTTCTAGCTTAGCATGTGTTTGCTTGGCTAGGGGGGTGAAGTGGCGGGTGAAGTGGCGGGTGAAGTGGCGCTTTGGTATTCAGTCAGTGAATGAGAGGGTTTGGCTGAGGATGTATACAATATAAGGTGTAAAAAGGTTGACTTATCGGGGGGGGGTTCGCGATATAATGCGGACGAGGGTTTGTGGTGCATCGGTGGGGGGAGTATGAGTAGAATATAGAGGAAATATGGCAGTTGTATTACTGTTAGCTGGGGATGCATAGTGAAATACTCACACCGGTACACATAAGGGAATACGAAAGCGGGCTAGTGTGTTTTCTTGGTGAGAGTGTCGGGGTGGGGGAGGAATAAACTTCCTAGCTCTAGGAGTTACTAGATTAACCCCTCGTCCCAGGAGTCTACCAGCTATCCCTCCAATTTTATCTCTCCGTGGGGGGCGCTGTACCTCCGCAAGAAGCTATTCAAGTGCTTACACCTACCGGTATTCCTTACAATCACAGTAAAGTCGATTATCCTAATGCCGCATCGCTCTATGCAATACAGTATTCTACACTAAGAAATCAAAGTGACACAATCTCTGCCAGCCACACCGGGATTATCTCAGGCCCCATTCTATCCACACTAATCTGTAGACTAACCTCAGCATCGGAAACTGACAAAAAACCCATTTAGCCTTCAAGTGTTTGCCACAGTAAGGAGATGACATGTCATTCCGTTACCGAATGCTAAATGATCTGCTGCAAGGTACCACCAGACCAAACCCAGATGTATCACCCTCGATTTCTTTGTTCCCTTTTGAGTATTTTTTTCTATTCATTTCCCCTCTTTGGGGGCTAGCAGTGGCCGTAGTAGTATGGTAGGCTCCCCTAAACGAGCATCTATCGGATAAGATACTCTAGCACTGAATGGGGGGAGGGGTAGGTGATCCTTAATCTAACAGCCGGACTGCAGTCGTAATGTACGCGAGAAGCCGGCAGCTGTCTATAACTACACATGTCGGCCCTTCTACCCCTCAGTCTCTGTCCCAATTCCCACTCTATTGCCAAGTGACTTCGTCAGGAGATGTAGGGGAAAGCCTTCTTACGGCGGAGAAGGGCATAGTGTTGCAGTCAGCCGGTATCCATCACAGCACACCCATTCACCCCTCGTTATCTTTCAGAAATGGGCAGTTCTAAGGAAAAAACCTGCTGCCTTTGGGTTCAGCTAAGCCGTGGAGTATGAGAGTAGGTAGGTAGGTCAATGGCCCAAACACACTAGCCTCCCGCGTTTCGAACTGCTCCCGTTCCCGCTACCGTAGTCTTTTCTATTGTCTCACTGGCAAGGGTTCCGATAGCATTGACCCTAGGATATCAACACCCGAGGGCCACCCTCCCGTAGTATTCATGAACCTCGATTGGGGGTATATATAAACCGCCCTTTTGGAAACCAGAACTTCTTCATCCGCACAACCTACCATCTCTCCACATTCTCCCTCCTTTCTTCCTTCACTCACTTGACCCCTCCTATAACTTCCTCTCTTTCTTTCTATATTCCCGTTTTATTCCCCAACTCCTACACCTGTCTTTCCTGTCCACAAAAGAAAGGTTGCCAGCAGCCTACTTCACAGCTCTCTTTTCCTCGCCTTGTCTGAGACGCTTGTTTTGTTCTTTTCATATTTTGGTTATTTTTCTCGATATTTTTATCCTTAATATTTCTTGAACGAGATGTTTGGAAAAAGCTCTTCAGTTTCCAGCTTCCTTGCCGCCGCGTTAGCGCTCACTACACTTATCCCGCAGGCGGCTGCTTTCTGGCGCCTGCCATGCTTAAACAAACTCTTGGTTGAACGAAATGATCCTATTGTCAGTCCTGGGACCGTCGCGGGGCACCTGCACACTATCATGGGCGGGAATGGGTTCAATTTTACTATGGACTACCAGAAGGCTCGGGCTTCGACCTGCTCTTCCTGCACGGTTAAGCAAGATCTTAGTAATTATTGGATTCCTAATGCTTTTTAGTGAGTACTTCTTCCGGTTGGTATATATGTCGCACTTGTTTTGATGGGTGCTAACAGGTTGGTTCTTACCTCATTACAGTCAGGCTAAGAACGGGTCCTTCTTCCCTGTTGAGCAGATTGGTGGTGCAACCATTTATTATCTGTGAGTCTCCTCTAAATGAATATGGAGAGGTATTCGATACTAATATGTGTCAGACCACGCCCTGATCCCCCCGAGGAGAAGTTGAAGGCTTTCCCTCCTGGTTTCCGTATGATCACTGGAGACCCATTGCTTCGCCATAATACCAGTGTCAGTGGAAGAACCGACGCTTTTACCTACATCTGTCTCGACTATAGCGGCAACTCGAAGGGAATGAAGGAGAGATATACTGAATTCCCTAACCGCAACTGCCCTAGGTGCTTACCTTCCCTCTGTGATATAGCATGACATCAGGCTAACATTCTCTCCAGCGGCCTCCGTGTTCAAATCTTCTTCCCGTCGTGCTGGAACGGCAAGGACCTCGATTCACCAGACCACAAATCCCATATGTCCTACCCTATCAACGTTAACTTTGGGAAATGCCCCCCCACACACCCTGTAAAGTTTGTATCCATGTTCTACGAAGTCATCTTTAACACCAACGCTTTCAAAGACCAATGGTACGACAACAAGCAGCCATTTGTCCTCTCCAATGGGGATCCAACAGGATATAGTTTGCACGGGGATTTCATCAATGGATGGGACATTGACGTTCTCCAGAAGGCGATAGACACGTGTAATTCGGCGTCCGGCGTCGTGGAGGAGTGCAGTGCGTTCAAGTTCTTCGACCAGGACAAGTCCCAGGACTGTATGGTGCCTCCTAGGGTTGAAGAGCAGACCACCGGGTGGTTGAAGAAGCTCCCCGGGTGTAATCCGATTCAGCCTGGTCCCGAACGCGCTATTATATACACCAATTGTGGCGCACAGGAGAAGATTGGCGAGCCTAGAAAGTACTATACTGACGTTTCTGCTAAGAATTGGGAGTACGTTGGATGTGTCATGTATGCATATACCTTCCTATCCATAAAACCCCCCATATCGACTGCGATGAAGATGACGCTGACTGGGCGGGATAACAGGGATAGCTTAAATTCCCGCACATTCCCAGAAAGGGAAGACTTCAACGACCTCACAGTCGAAAAGTGCATTGACTACTGCGTGAGCAAAGGCTTCGAGTGGGCAGGTATGGAATACGGCAGAGAGTGCTATTGCGGAAAGTCTGCTCCCCCCCAGGACCGCATGGGATACTCCAGGTGTACCACCCCCTGTGCCGGGAACGGCAATCAATACTGTGGTGCAGCGCAGAGACTCTCAACATATAAGTCCAAGGGACCAAGTTCCAATACCTTTGGCACCCCATAGAGATCCACCACTACCCCCCGCTACCCGGTCCAGACATCGTGGGGATGTAAGTAGCTGTGGGAAAAGTTTTGGCTTCGGCTCTTTTTTTGTAGTATAATTTTGTGGTAGTGTCATTTTTCCCCTCATTTCTTACCTTTTCTTGTTATAAAAAAAACACCTAGTTGCCCCTCTCCCCCTGTGGGAGCGCCCGGGTATTTCGGTTTTTGTTTTCCATTCTCCTAGGGTTTGGCCGGCCTTCCTTATAAATAATATACATATGCACACCTACTGGTATTACGCTACACTTGAGTAGTTATATCAACCACCCAAAGTGGTTTCCCCAATATCCTCGTTTGTGTCGTAAAAATTGGGCGAAGTCCCCTTTATTGGTTCAAAATGCATGATTGAAAAGCAGGCCGACCAGACACTGCAAAAATTCTAAATGGTATGATGGCGCAACTGGGAAAGCACTCTACATATTATATAAAAATTAATACTAGATTAATTTTACTAGATTTCGGTCAAAACCCGACGGACTGATTAACTGGCCCTCCACAGCGCTCGGCACTGAGGAAAGTTTAAATAAACGGGAAAAAGAGGTCAGTGCGACCCACCAATTGCTCTCCGTTGCAGAGCCATCGTTTTCACCCCACCGCCCTTAAAATAGATAGCGTAAGGCCTTCCCAGAGCAGCCCGCCTCAGAACGAGTGACACCAAATGAGTGCACAATCTTTTCCTAATGCCCGTCTCACGTTTATCAGCACCCCGTTCACCTGACAAAATCTTCCGCCGCCTATATCAGTGATACACAAGCCCTCCAAGCGCCTTATCAGTGCATAGGCTAATACATCTTTCCTTGCTTCTCTGACTTCCTCAAGTTGACCCAACCTCTGGTAACAAGTTGATGGTGTAGACAGGCTTTTGTTGATATATACCGCTTTCCTTCTATGAGATTATGTTTCCTCCTCGTACTAACCGTCGGCCTCTTAGTCTGTTATGTAGCATTTAGCCCCTCATTGGTTGGGGCATAGCCAACACCTTATCAATACTAAATTCTGATCACGTAGAAATATATGATATCCTACCTGGCAAAGTAACATGAACCCTCATTTACCCCGCCTCCCCAGTGGAAGATCCTTGAACAGACCCTAAATCAAGGGATTCGGGATGGAACATCTCTTAGGAAATTGTTGGCACAGTTGCTATTATCTCTTAACAGGGCACTGATCCTGTTCAGCTACCGGTGATATTTCTTAGAAAACAAGGAATTCCCCACATATATACTGTCGGCAGTACCTCCCAGAGTGCTATCTCTGCCCCCTACCCAGAAAAGGGAGAGCCCAACAACTCAGGATTGTGTGTACAGTAGGTGGGCAACAGGTGGCGGTACGGGAACAGAACTAAAGTCGGAGTAGAGCAGATCTTGGCAGCCCAGAGGTGTAGTGCGTATTAAATTACCTGCAGGGGCTAAAGAAATTCTTGGCGCTCCATAAACCTCTTCCATCCCTCTAGAGTACCGTACCCAAGGTGTTGGAGATGAGATCGTGTTTGTGCATCAGGGGGTGAACACACGTTCATATTCTTAGTAAGCATCAGCACCTAAAAAATAGGAATGTATTTTCATCCCCGGATATTCTCTCTAGTCACTGCCATAACGAGTGACACTCTGTGACTGTTTGGGTTGTCCAACTTGTGTGCAAGACTATCTCTGGGGAATGCTTCTTTCCTCATCTACCCTTTCTCTCTTTACCAACAACAGCAAACACCTAAATCTCAATCCAATATCTGCTCGCCCGGGTCCCCGCCCTAGTCATCTTCTCAAGGCAAGGGGTCGATTGCACAGTATCTGCTGACCAGTAGCCCGGAGCACCCAAAATCCGAACATAGAGGAGAGTAAGGCCGAGCGGGTCGGGGTAGGTGGCATTCCAATCAACCCGAGACTGGGAGCAGGAACCATTTAACAAAGAGGAGGACTCATGATGACGAGTGATACACTGTGACGGGGTTGAGGAGTATCATAGCCTCGCAACCTGTTGCCCCTAACATTTTTTCAGTTTCTTAGTGCAAGGAAAGAACTTCTTGATTTGAATATCAAATCCAGGAACTAGGCTAAACTCCCGCAAATCCTGCGCAACCTGCAAGTCCCTCACGGGTTAGCGGTTTTTGGACCCGACATCGCCAACTTCTATAAGGAAGGTTAGGGGCTCGACCATCGGCCGGGAGTCAATGTAGCAGGCATTAAAAAAATAAAAATAAAAAAGCAAGTCCTGGGAAAAGAAACAGCCCTTTTCCTGGTTGACCTAATGAGTTTTAGCCTAAGACCTTTATATCAAGCTCGCAGAAGCGGCTTCAGGAACAGTCGGGAAAGTCCCCCGCATGGCAGGACGCAAGCAGTTGGAAAGGGAAACCATAACGAGTGATATGGTAGGAGCTTCAATCCATTTGCTTTATCTGATCCAGGAAATCTACTGTACTGTATGGTATGATTCTTCAGGGTATAGTACGCAACACTGTTGTAGTGTCGCATCGTTGCCACGCGCCCGGGAGATTCCACCCAGATGCTCGACACAGATTAGCCTCGTGGAAATCCAAGAAAAATCTATCCTCCTTAATACCAGAGAGCAAAGCACCCTTAAAGAAAGCCGTTCATACAAAACTTGATGCTTTTCTCCACTTCTATTAACACGAACCAAGGTCATGAACTCGATAGATCAGATTAAGCTAGCCGAGTGTGTTGGGAGCCTAGTTTCTGGGGGCGACGTGGTGGTCGATACAAATGCTGTGCTTCTGAGAGATGGTGTTTGGAGATGTAGATATCCTATTTCAGAGCTCGCCGCAGTAATATTTGGAGACGGGGGGTCCTGAAACTGAGCCTGGGGTGGAGGAACTTATCGAGGGCCCGAGGAAGGTAGGAACGTAAAGGGAAAGTAGGAAACTCATTACCGTGAGAACTAAAAAGATTGAACCTCGTGCTTAGAAGTCCAAAATTGCCCTCTTTGAGGGCCATCACCCCGAAAAAAGGAATCTTTGAACCCTCCGCTATGACAAGCAAAGAGAAATTATGAGACAACAAACCTTACTAAAACGAACAACTCCAACGTCCTAGGATGAGGTTCAATTATTGAGGTTCCCGGCGTACCCTTCGGGAAGCAAGTGAGTTACAAATTATGGCAACTTGTGAAGGCGACCAAGTTAGGCACACACAGAGCCCATCAGATGAAAAACCAGGTAAGAGGTCATCAATTTGCATAGAATACCGTATTTTACCAAAATATTGCAGATACACCAATGCCGTAAAATCTCCAATAACCCACTATCTCAGGCGATCTCTCCTACCTCCGCGTACCTCTAATCTCCACGAATCCCCCAATCAGCCCACAATAGGTTTAGTTTGACAGGTTGACTGAATTGCCAGTTAATGAGGCCCAACACACTTAAGCACTAACACTTTACTTACCGTGTGAGGAAACGGTAATCCTCCTCAAGGGGTTTCGTCCCCGAACGTGGAGACTAGAGTCCTAGGGGAGGTAGTGGAATATACGATATTCTGCGGATGCCACTGCGAGCAATAGTAACTCATAGAAGCTCCCTTCCATTTGCAGTCGTACTACCCTTCTCCGTACTCGAGTACACCGCTTTCTGCACTTACACCACAGACAAACATTCCCAAAGATGCAGCCAATTCAAATGTCTCATGAGCAAACTCAATGCCACACAAGCATCCGACGGCCACCTATCCGAGACAAATAGAACAAACAAGCAAACTAGAACCTCCCCGCACAAAGTGCAGAGTGTCCCCAAGCACCGAAAGTTCACCATACCTACCTACTAGACCGTAGTTTACGCGAAAGACAAATCTTCAATCTGCTGGTATCCGAGAAGCTGGTAAGGTAGCCGAGATTGCTTCGTTCATAATCCACTGGGATCTCTAGGAAACGGGGGGAATCCACGAGCAGGAAAATAGAGGGAATGAGGAGCATTACATTGCCTGAGGTGTGATTACACCGCTTATCACTCGTAAGTGTACTTCAGCTATGTTCCGTCTGGCAGTCAGATTCCAGGCAGAATACGAACGCAGTAGCCCAGAGAGAATCCTAGTGTCTGTACTGTAATTTCGCTAGAGCGAAATGACTACCTACCAAACCCGGAAGTTCCATGGAAGTATGTTCCAAGCCCCCTTCTACCATGCCGAGAGTACGGAATATCGACCTACCCGCAAAAAACTTGTCTCTCCAGGCAACTCAGTAGCCCATTACGAGCCTCTAGTATCATAGCCAAAATCTCCAAGATCAAGCCCTATACCCATTACAGCACATCCCCATGGCCACGGAACTTAACTTAGCATAACCGAAAAAGCATGGAAATGACACCCCTCTCAATGCCCCTGCTTCTCAATACTGGTAATCCTACGGCCCATTCCAATAGCTATTTCTCATACCTGTATTACCAAAGCCAAGTGTAAGTTAGACCCACCGTGCCCTGAGCGAGGTGGTGCCCTCAGCAAGACACGGTAGAGTTGCTGTGGCGGAACCGGTGTTTAGTAAGAGTCCTCATTGGACTATGAGCGCCGCGCCTCGCTGAGGGCACCACCTCGCTCAGGGCACGGTGGGTCTAGTAGCTAAGCTATCCCCCAAGCAGCCCGGAATCCTAAATCAGTTAGCCGAATTCTGCTCTCACGCGAGCAAGAGAGCGGGAGAAGAGCGGGCACTAAGGTAAGGAAAATGGAGCCGCCAACTTCTTGAGCGCCGCCGTAACCTCCCAGCCCAGCCCAAACGAAAACATAAACAACCTAGAGATCACCTTACGATCCCAGGTGTATTGAGACGGTAGAAAAAGTGATTGGGAGTGAAAGGGTTGGTATTTTACCTTATTTCTATTTTTTCTCATTTTCTAGAGCTTGGGTTGAGCACCAGTCTGTCATGGAGGGGCAGATAGGCTACCACATAATTATTTGCTATCGCATTGGATCTGGTAGGGAGATGAGGCGTCGCTCAACCGACGTCACTGGTAGGAGATGCGTCGTTTTTCTTTTTTCTCTCTTTCTTTTCTTTTCTTTTCTTTCGTGTTTGCTTTCTTCTCCCTCTTTACTCCTTGCATGCTCAGTCACACCATTTTTATCCATTGGGATACGGTACTTATTTAGACTCAGCTGTGGAAGAACCTATGATACCCGTATTGTTGCTAGAGAGGATGCTAGGGTGTGTCCATAAAAATCGGAAAACCCAACCCTTGTTTCCGTAGAGATTTGTACGGGATCAGAGATAGTTTTACGATTTTTACTAACACACCCGATCATAGTACCATAGCAGTTGTACAGCCCCCACAGAAGTCACCTCTCCCCTCACGTCCAGGTACGGTGAGCATGGCGGAAAAAAAAAAACAATCAACACAGTACCGGTACACAGTGCCATGCTAGGCGTTCTCACGATCCTCCATCCTGTCTATTTCCCTTTAAGCTTCAATCCGGGCAGATGCACAGCTCCGACAGCTACTTTTCATCCAAGGTTGACCATTATTACCGCCAAGGCACAGCTGGGGGGGTCAAGTCTCAAAAGTTTATTTTAAGCCGCTGGGTTCCTGCGTTTCACACCACACCCCAACTGGCAAGCCAGACCAAGCATTTGTTCGTTGCCCGCTTCTCTGCCCCAACCCTCAGAGAAAAGCTGTGAGTATTAGCACCGTACCGTAAATTGGGACTACATGGTCTAAATTTTACCATTTTGAATGGAAGGACCTCCCGAGGTAGACATCGAATAAAGGGCACGATAGGCGAGCAGCAGCCGTGAAATGCGGAACGATAAGTATAATAACAGGGCTTACGGTAGCCCCGTGGGAAAACTCCCATTCCTTGATCATGATTCTGGAAAGTTTGTCAAGCTGCCCCTCTCGGCGAAATGACGAGAGATTTGTCACTGCCATGAAGAAATAGTGGTCGGCTGCTTGTCCGTACTGTACTGGACCGTATGTCGGCACTGTCTTTGCTATTCAAGGCTGCTTGTTTGAGTGTTTGCCGAAGGATAAATTCCCTCGGAAAAAAATACGAAAATTTAATGGAAAAAAGTGATATAAAAATAAAAAAAGAACTCGTTTTTCACCAGGCTACTCTACGACGAACTTCACTAACTTGGCCCGCTGGGGGAACTTTTACAGAGAAGAGGAAGCGTCCCTAGAAACACCGACGGTATTCAACCTATCCTAGCGAGTCGTGGATTCGACAGTGTTAAATTCCCTTCCTCTTCCCGTAGGTTTCCGGACCTTGCTTCGCTTTCAACTTACCCCGTATGGGGTCCTGAATCAAGGTAAAAACGCTACTGTCATCCATAGTTAGTTGCAGAAGGTGCAGTAGAGGTACAGTGGTGCCATAGTGGAGATCTCTCGTTCTATAGCATCCCCTGCCTTGGACCCCGCCACCCCAGCAGAGGCAGCAGGGCTGGTACTATTTCCACTTCTCCCCCCCTTGCTTCCTTGCCCGACGATTCGGGTAGGAGTTTGAGTGAGAGAGGCTCCAGCTGCTCTACGCTTTTCGGTACCACTCACTTACTTTTGCTTCTTTCCTGTTTTTCCTTTTTCTCTTTCCTTTACTTCCTTGCCTCCCGGACCTCCACGCACAACTAAACCCTGCGTTGTATGTAGTAGCTGGTATCAAGGGGAGGGTGTGTGAGAGAACGTGGCCTTGATAAGGCCGGCGGGGTCCGGCATTGAACAACCCTCAGATGCTACTCGACGACTCTACTTACCTCCACTAATCACTCTAGCGGAGAGACCACACTAATCTCCTACTTGAAGGCAAAAAAAATACTAATATTCAAGTTTTGACTTCAGTCTTCCTGCCCTCTAGCCCGGAGAATAAGTAAGTCTTCTTTAAAAAAATCTTGAAGAAACTATCATATCTAACCTTCCACTTTCTCTCCTTTCCAAGTAGAAACTCCTAACCTAATCAAACACTACCTCATGGCAACTACACCCCCATTGGCCCTGTCCTCACAATCCAAAATGACCCTCCAATCCCTCCCCAACGAGCTCCTCCTAATGATAACGGAATACCTCTCCCCAAACGACATTAAACACCTCATCGAAACAAACAAACAGTTATCAATAATAATGAAGCCGCTCCTCGACCAAATCGCAATGCAAGACAAAGAGGGCCTCACCTCCCTCTGCTGGGCATCCCAGCACGGTCACGCATCGCTCGTGTCCCTTCTTCTAAGAATGGGGGCAGATATCGCTGTTCCGAGCGGCCGCTTCGACGGCACACCTCTCCAATGGGCAACTTTTTTCTCCCAGGAAACCACAGTCCACCTCCTCCTAACCAATAACGCAAACCCAATGGCCCGCGACCGCTTCGGCGCGACAGTCCTTCACTCAGCGCTACACAGCAACGAGCACACAATCCGCTTACTGCTGGAGCACGGCGCAGATCCCAATGCCTTGGACATCGACAACGAGACCCCACTGCACTACGCTGCCTTCCGTGGAAACGTTGGAATGATCAGATTACTGCTGGAGCATGGGGCCGAGGTCAACTCCCGGAATGCAGACGATGAAATCCCGCTTCATCATGCAGTGGATATAGACGGGAAGGCATCGCTGGGGGAGCAGAGGGAGGCGTTGAAGCTACTACTGGGCGCTGGGGGAGACGTACATGCGAGGGACTACATGGGGAGGATGCCATTGCATTGGGCTGCAGAGAAGTGTCACTTGAAGGCTACCAAGGTACTGTTAGAGGCTGGTGCAGATGTGCATGCGAGGGACTCGAATAGCGAAACGCCGCTGCAGTTGGCTGCTAGAGCGCGGAAGGGGCGGAATAGGAGGCAGGTTGCCGGGGCGTTGATCTCCAGGGGGGCTAACTTACTTGTGAATAGCTTCATGGAGGAGTCTGTGGTCGCTCTGCGTAGGAGGTACAGCTTTGTAGGCTTGATCGTGAGGTTGGGGGATAAGAGTACAGTGCAGATCTTACAACGAGGGGAGAAAAAGAAGAAACTCAGGGCCAGAGCACTTGTGAATCGGCAGTAATCGGTGATGGGGCTATCTTTTTTCTCTGGGACAGTGGACTGGTTTATCCACATTCTATTGGCGTTGGATTCTTTACTTCCTATCTTTCATAATATTACCTTCAATTTCATTTTCGTGGTCTGTTTGTCGTGATGCCTTCACCAGAGGATGTTTCCTATGAGGGAGCCCGGGAGCTCCTGTTATTGGTGTAATATAGTACAATAGCAGCTAATTAATTGACTGGTGGGGGTATAGCATCCCCACAAGTTCCACCATAGGGACCTCCTTAGTCCGTAGCGCCAGAGATAAGAGGGTCAGACTGGATATATATGCACTATCTGCAGCCACATTAGCGTTGGGATGAGAAGTGAAGACTTTAAAAACATACACTAATACTATACTTGATCAAGACGAATGACAGTTAGAAATAAACATTTTACATATTGTTATCGTCAAAATCACCAATTGGCCAGCCGGTATGCAAAACGGTGAACCACAAAATCCCAAGAGAACATCGCCCAGTCGCCCAAGTAAAAAATTAAACGTAAAAATATAATAAACAAACAAATAATATAATATTATTATAGTATAATGCTTTGCAAAATTAAATCTCAACAGAGATCTACCTGCCAGAGTGATATCCCATGATCGCATACATGACGTAGCATAACCACAAAAGAGCCAACCCCCCCCTCCCCCGCCACACTTTACCAACCCTATTTTAACCCCCCCCCCTACGGTACCTTAAAACAAGCAAGCAATCAGGCTACAATACGACCCCCATAAAAACAAACATATCTTGCTGCCTTTCACCAAGCCACAGACACTAGCTAGCACAGCCACAACCATGCACATTTCCAACCCTTGCCCCCTCTTCTCTCCCCCTCCTCCGCGCCACCCCCGGTGAATCTTATCTTGCATTGCGTTCCATGGACGCCCAATCATTCTTCCGTCAGCCCTTGATTGGTCCACACGACATTTCAATACCGCACTTCATACCCTAGCGCATAGTGCATGACGGGGCGGTGATGGTAAGACGAGGGGCGGAGGGAGGTTCAGTAACAGCGTCATAGGGTATCACGCGGATGGTAGTCTTCTAATGGGATTCCCATTTCGGGAGGGGAAGGGGGGGGTAACTGCCCGCTCGCTATTCGGAGATCCCTTGGCTAGAGAGTATGCCGGATGGGATGGGATTGGATTGGATTGGATTAGAGCGTGGTTTACATATAGATACCACGATACGGTGCGATGCCGCGCCCCCGAGAATGCATATGGTACATCCGGTATGTGAAAGTGAGATGCGCCTCCCTCCCGCACTCTCTCTCTCTCTCACCGACTCGGGATATTCCTTGGATAAATTTCCACAAATATATACGACTCCGGTAGCAAAATGACTAACCACTGTGATTATGAGCTGCAATGCCTTCTTGCATTCTTGCCCCTCTCTCCGAGGCAGTAAGTATACAGAAACCAGTTATATAACATTTATTACTGCGAGAGACAAACTCACGCCAGGGGAGAGACATGGTGATAGTCATGCTGAGTGGCTAAGGTGGAGAAAGGAGTGATGACCCATCAACTTATTTAGTATATTACCTTCTGGGGATATTCAATGTTAAAAAGATGCTTTCTCAGTAATATGTAAATGCGGGAAGTCGCATCGCGCATATGTACACAGTATATGGCACTAATGCCTTTTGATACCTTGTTTTATCCACTGCATCTATAAGGAAAGGAGTAGACAGACCCTAGGGTAGGGTACACCCTGTGTGTTTCTGGGTCGAGATTACTGCATATTATGTTGTCGGTTCGAGTGCCGACGGTTCCGTTTACACTGCGGAAGGGAGGAGCGAACGAATTAGCGGCCCGGTATATTCCATCAGTGGGGATGGAGAGAGTTGGTATCCCCTGCAGTATCGACAGTGCCGAATTTCCCTACATCGTGCTAAAGAGGCACAAGTGAAATCATCGCATTTATTTGATTGGTGGATTCAATCTCATAGAGGTGTAAAGCTATCACATGACTCTGGGTGTTGGTTAGTAAATATCAATGGGTGCATTACCTCACGGCTATGGCTACCATCACTCTCCTATCAGGTTTAGTGCTCCTGTTGATGGAAAAAGATCTGCATCATAACTTGACCTAAAATGCTTTTGATATCACTCGATTGACATATTAAGAAAAGTGGGAAGCTAGTTTTTTAGCTTGCATTTTAGCGTGATGTAGGGAAATCCGGCACTATCAACACTACTCAAGTACAGGGGATGGTGCAGAGGAGGTATGGGAGAGGAGTATCATACCTCGCTCTAATGAGCCGCGATGTGCCGAATGCCCTGCTACTCGAGTATAATGAACGAGCTCAGCGGGAACTCAACTCCGCCTTACAGGAAATCTCACTATAATGGAGAAGCATTGGTAATGAATTCAAATGAAAGGTCCTGACATTGAGCCCCTTGTCCCCTCATAAAGCCCCTTGCCGTAATGAAAGAAATACCAACAAATAAATTTCAATTATATTTTTTTAAAAAAATTAAAAAATTCCCCAATCTTAGAAATCAGCTAATAAAGCATGTTGTTGGCAGATAGATGTTCAAGTAAAGTCCTCAAGGCGTGCCAGGTACAAGCCCGGGCCCCCCCCGAATCACATGGGTGAGCCTGAAGTTCGCCATGGATTCAGGATGAATTTCCCATCCTCGAATCATTTCCTCCCTCCTTATCCGTTAGTCTCACGGTGGGCCCTCCAACAGCCGATCACTGCTCTCTCCTGTGTCACATGTGTGCAGCAGGACCTGAAAGGGCCTGAAGAAATATTTTTATAAAAAAAACTGTTGGATTTTCAATTGTCTTTTTTTTTTTCCCCTGTTGCTGGGCTTCTAGTTCATCCAACTTCATTCACTCTAAACTTCCCTCCCTTCCTCCCTCGCGAGTTACACCCCCCCACTTCCCTTATCCTCGCCGCACCGAACCCCTTGCCGTACGAGTAATGAAAAGAAGGTACCGGCACTCTAAACTTGGCGTTCATTATAGTGAGGAGCGACTAGGATCAATCTTCTCCATTTCGCATGTGCTAAAGCATCCATAGGTCAGTGTGATACGGTACCGTACGGCAGTTTAACCCCCCACAGACCTACCGAGTACTGTCTCAACTGTGGGGGGTCGTTGCTGTCCAAGGGGAGGGATTCCCGGATTCCCGATACCGGGAAGGCACTACCGGTCCATCGATATCCAATCAGCATCCCAAATTGACTTACCGTTTCAACTTTCTTCACCCCCTCGTCCTCCTTCATTCCCACCTCCAGCGCCGGTATCTCCGGGGGTCGGATTAACTCACCGCGCCTATCAGCAGGAGGTGGCAGAGAATAGATCTATGATAATGATGCCCCATGCTAACTTAGGGCCTTTGCGCAATCCGGCTTGAAAGGGCTGAACAGTGGGTCGGGTGGCGTCTAGCCTTTCAAACATAGTAGCTTATCTGCCTGAACGTTAAATCCCAATTCTGTTCTAGTGTCCCTTGCAGGGCAGGGCGCCCTTAAGACCCGCTGCGCAAAGGCTCCTGCACTCGAGTGGGTACGAGCATGATAGCTAAAAAGTATAATACAGTAGTACAGGACTACACCTGTACTAGGGAGGTCTTGCTGCGGCGGTCGTAATACGAACTGTGCTTATTTCACGGAGAATTAGGTATGTTGCGACAACATCAGAACCGAAGTTCTGCTAAGCACAGTGCAAAACTTGTGGTGTGTTGAAAATTTTTCTCTTAGCATTAAAGTTAGTGCAAGCTGTAACAATTTTCAGTAAACAAATGTGTAAACACAACCCCTTTATGATCAGCTACTGGCCACCATTACGCATTAGGAAAGGTTAATGCCGTTGCTGTGGCGATAAAGACAGTTGAAGCAACGACCGTCATACCGGTACTCGAGTAGCAAAAAACCTCCCTACCGGTATTGTGCTCAACCTTAATCAACCCCAAGCAAACGGAACCGCAGATTCTGGCGATATCCGAACACTGCAAGCCATCAATTCATCAACCTGCCCCACCACGCCTTCATCCAACATTCTGAGGAAATGTCCGGCCGAAACCCAACGTGTTGGAGATGTTCTAGACTTCCAGATTGCTTTTTCCTCATCTCATTCCGTCACACACACACACCATGGAGCAGGACTGGCAGTGCGGGATGGCATGAAGGGGAAGACCGTAAGTAAAGTTTCACTAGTTGGTAGTCTACTGAAGGGAAAACTTTAAGTTCGGGTTCACAGGTACGGTACTCGAGTAAGCTTAACATCCCTGCAGAGCAAAAATGTTTCGCCTCACCAGAAGATTGTTAGGTTCCAGAGCCTAGCCGGTGGCAATAGAGGTGCGGAATGTGGGGGAGCGAATGAAAGGGGGTGGTTGAGGGGGTGATCGTCTCGTCTCTTGCGTTTAAGTTGGGCTTTACCATTCGTCGTTGGATCTCGCATGTTGGTATGCGAGTCCCGGTTTGTGGTGCTCAATGGCCCGATATTATGCGCCACTTGGGCATTGTGCAAAAGGTCCCCTTTTCTTCTTCTTCCTCCCTGACAGCAATCTCACGATTTACAGGCAGATGTATTTCGGCGGGAGAGGCGATGCTCCCTGCTCCCCTTCCTTTCTTCCTTTCTTCCTTTCTTCCTTTCTTCCTTTCTTCCTTTCTTCCTTTCTTCCTTTCTTCCTTCCTTCCTCCCTTCCAGCGCTGATGTGAGCCGGGAAGGAGCAGCGCGCCACATCCTACTGTACAGTACAGTACCGGTGCGCCTTGGGGAGTTCCGGACCACGTTAGAAGGCGCTTAGCTATGATAGAGTATCAGGCAAAAAATTTGGCCCGGTTGAGTGACTAGTGGTGACCGTGTTACCCGTAGAGCGAACTATCTGTTTCTCCGTTGGGATTCTTCGGACATGCCTATTGTGGAAAGGCAGCATACGACCACTAGTACTTTATTGCTCCCACTGTGCTAGTACGTACGGTACCGTACAGCACAATTGCGATATGTAGCCTATACGAATACACCCCGAGCACTTTCAAGATTTGAAAAGGCAATTGACTACCAAAAATGCGAGGACAATGAATATCGAGTTCAATGCATATTCGGGAGCCTCACCTACACTGCCGAACCATCGAAAGCCTTAGTAGAGAGTTCGAGCACGGCACGACAGACAGTGCAGTAAGTGCGGTACGACAGGCGATAGCCAGACAAACTAGGCCGCAGTAGGGTAATCCCTTCTCTAGACTAGCTACAGCCCACGCACTACCAAACCCAAGGCGTCAAACTACTCAACTCTAGTGTCGGATATATCCAGCACCTCAAATGTAATGACGTATTAACCCCTCCCTTCCTTCCTCCCCCAATACGATACGGCAGTCTCCTTTTTCTACAGTTCACCTCGGAAGTGAAGATTATTATTGCTATTACACTATTCCTTTTGCGGTTCTGATGGAACTTCCGTACCGGTATTTGGTGGCTGAGGGCTTGCTCTTCGGTACCTACCGCTATACGATACGGCCGTGGAGACGCATCGGTGGAAAGGGTTCGGAGTACCGTGGTAGTCGTGTAGCCGTGCCTGCTCGCCTGCCCGCCTGCCGCTGCTCGGCTCTGATTTTGAATCGGCTCTAGCCCTGGTCCCCGGTTTGTGGGGAGGGGTTTATTGGATGGACAAAACGGCACGGCGATATCGTATGGCATGTTATGGTATGATACCGGGATGGCATCATATCTACAGTGTGGCGACTTGTGAGGCTTGGGCGGCGCTGCCACCAGATTCCCCTACGGTAGTTCACTTTGGCTATCGTTGGAGTAGAGGCGTAGGTTGGTGATTTGGTGAAAATAGAGGAAATCTAGTCTACAATCCGACCTTGAGAAGATTCAACCTACACATTCGCGGGAGTTACTCGCCGCACAAGGCAGGGGAGGGCGCCCCTCAAAAAGGTTGAATGCAAGCAATGAGCGCTCGGTGCGGTACGATACCAGTAGGGCAAATCCACCATACTGGCGGTGGCCAAAAGAAAACAGAAAACAAGGTCGAAGCCTTCCAATCCTCCCTCCTCCACCACCACCACCACCACCACCACCACTCCTCCTCACTTCCATGTGGAGGAAACCTTGTGGAGGAAAGCGGGAACAATACCGAAAATGTTGCCAACCGCTTCCCACGTTTTTTTTTTTCCTCGTCTGACAGATTGTGACTTTGGGGGAGTTGGTGCCCGATTGCGTAAATGTTGCATACCGCTGTGTGTGGTACCAAATACCGTGGGGGTGATATGAGTGGATGGATCCTACTTGAGTACAGGTACGTACCGTGAAAAAAAAAACCCCCCCTTCTCGATTCGCTATCTCCGATAGGTCTCTAATCTCCGGATTCAGAGACAAAATTCCTCAAGAATGATTATGATAATGCTTTCCTTACCCGGTTATCTTGAGCCCTTTGGACGTGTTGGATCTCATTAACTGGTTTTCACAATTCCAATATCTTGCTTAGCTAAGCCTATCGTGGGGTGCAGCCAGCGAATCGCGAGTGCTTTTCCCGTACCCTACCTGCTTCCCCCTACCCCTCGGAAGACCGGATTATTTCCATTTTTTTAAGGAATAATTATCCGACTCGCCAATTTGCTCCAACACTGGATTGTCTTTAGATTATCCGTGGAGTACTTAGATTATCCGTGGAGTACTACAGGAGATTGATTGCCGAAATAGTTGAATCTATTGGAGTGAGGAGGGAGGGGGGGGAGGGCACAGTAAGATGTGTATTAGAATTACCGGTATTGTCGAGAGGGAGATGTTGTCTATGCAGGTCCTGCTCCCCACTCATTTGGTGGAGAAAATTAACCCAAATCAGCGGTCTTACCTGCACACACTCAGCCAAAACCGGCACCCAACCAGTGCATTTCCTCCTCGAGTACGGCATATTCTGCTACACCCGCTGCCGCGATGCAACTCCGGCTGGATCTCGACCTTGAATTGGAATCCTGCTGTTCTCCCTCCTGTTGGAAGGTACAGTACTCGAGTAGGTTTTGAGGCGATATCACTTTTTTCCCTCATCCCCCATCACGGCTTGGCACCTGTACCACCCAGGGCCGCGGATCCAATATCTTGATCCGTGGTAACAGAAATTCCGTTGATTTCCTTTCTCGTGATTTCCTCGCTCTCCTTCCTTCTTCCCCGCCTTCCTTTTTCCTTTTTCTTTTGAAAGCGAGTCTCGCCTTCCTCCTTTTGCTCAATTGAGTTAGTCCCCATACTCCCCCATACTTGTATCATATCTATCATATCACATCATACCGTATCATATCTCGGGCGTCGGAATGCGAAATTGTCGGCAGGGCACTAGCGGGTGATTATTTGCCTAGGGTCAATAAGATGGAAAGTTAGGGTTTTTATTTCCTTCTCTCGTCCATTTTCCTCCATACCGAAACAGGTTACCGGGTGGAATTTTAGGCCAGGGACGCCGAGGGTAGTAGCCTTTCGTATTATAGCTGTAACATAACCATACCCAAGTATCCAGGCGCGATAACTCGAGGAAGGGTTTTGTCGCGTGTGTATATCTCTCTGGTTTAGCCATCCACCGGCACCTCGCAGAATGAGCACAAAGGAAATGTTATTCATGGCGTGATGGCCCAACATTTGGTGGATGCCTTTCTTCCACATCTTCTCACACTCTCACCACTTACTCCTCATTGTGGGTCAGGACAATTTCCCCGTCGTGACTGGAATTTTGCAGTGGCTTTTTTCCCCTGATGCGGGGGGGGTTCTCAGGCACGAGATAGGTGATACGCACGGTGCACTAAAGCCCAATTTCATGACACTCGACAAAGTGATCTGCTGGGGAAAGGAAGAAAGGGTTCGAACTGGCAATTGTGAAGAGAGCCCGGCATGATGACTCGCTGGATCCCTTTCCTTCTCCTTCTTGTCCCTGAGAGTTTCTTTTCTTCTTCTTCTCCCTTCTGGTATGTGAGAAAAAGGAAGCATAGGCAAAAGTGACATGGAAAAAAGCAAAGTAGAAGCAGAAGCACCACGGCGGCGCCCGCTCTTCGCCATCTATCCGATCCCACAACTTTGGGGGCAGCCGTTCGCTTTCTGATTCTACAGTATTGTTTCTTCTACTTCCTCCTCTCCATAACAATAATACCGGTACAAATCGATCAATCAATGCGGCAAGAGTAACCGGTAGTGAGACGGTCACCGTGTACCGTACCGCACAGTACTATACTGCACCTGCACCAACTTTACTTGACATTGTGCTATGATGCCTGTGACCTTTAAATCCCCATACAAGAAGCAGAGTCCTTCCCAAGCTGCCGTATTGATTACACATACAATAATCTTCCCCTCTCGTTTTCCTTCCTCTACCGTCTCTGCTGTGTGCGTAGGAAAAACGTTCCTGTGAGATGGAAGCAAGGCCAGCACCCAGTCACTCGGTCCTCTCTTCATAATCCTATATCTCCCCCCTTCATTGCGCCTCAGGAACTTACCAGTATTCACTCATCACAACCTACAGGCAACATTTTTTCCTTCCTTTGGATCCCTCCAGCTTTCTGTCCCTTTCTAGGCCTTATTTTATCTTGACAGGCCTCTCTATACCTCACATCCTACCCCCCCTTCCTAGTCCTGTCCTGTTCTTAGTATCTGTGGAACAAATTGATAATTCCCACCATCGTCGTCCTAAGGTATGTAGCCTTCCCTCTCCCTTCCTCCCCTTCCTCCCCTTGCTGTACTAGGTACCCTCCCTCCTTTGCACTAGTCCACATTCTTCCTCCCGTCCTCCCCCTTACTCCTATCCCTTGCTTCCCCAGCTCCTCTCTTTCCAATCGAAGGCCATTTAGCGTTTTCTCCGCGCATTCCGCCTCGGCTTCTTGCCTTTCCGTCGTTCTCACTCACTCACTCCTGCGTTCTCAATACAGTATAGACCACACTAACCCCCTAGCAAGGAAACGCCTTGCTAACCGGTCACCGATAAATTTACACAAGGGTACGGGAAAGGAAAAGAGAAAGAACAAAAGCGTCGATTTTTTCCGTGTCCCGCCGCACGGGATCCTAACCCCACAAGTTCAACGTTTCCCTCCCTCCCTCACTCAACTCAACTCAACTCAACTCACCCTGCACACCACTGTTCATACACCCACACCCACACCCACACCCACATCACACGCCCCTTCTCGCTATATCTCCCTCCAAGACATTTCCATTCCATACAAAGAAGCGCTCGAAGATTCCACGCAACAAAACTCAAGCGGTTCCTAACCTATTCTTTTTTTCCACCTTATTTCTCACAACCTCCTCTTGGTCTCCGTCTTCGAGAAGGAATCTACGCGATAATTTCAAGACATTTCGAGCGAAATGGAAGGCTGGCTCCAGGTGCCACCAGAGCGCAATCTAATAGGTCGTGCCCTATGGAAGGTATGTGATCCCAAGCCAAAATAAATCCTTACCGCCTATCCTCCTGCTCTATTCATTTATCCGTCCGTACATACGCACACGCAAGATCGTTAGCAATCAATTATGCATGTTTTTTCCTCTTCAACCCCTCAAACCCCTTCTCCTTCTCGACTTCCATATTTATGTCTCGGAATTCCCAAGCCGAAACCTGACCCCGAATACAAAATGCTGACCACATCACCGTGCCACGATAGATCAGGTACGTGAGATTCGGACCCAATTCTTCCACTACCCCGACAAGATCCGCTCCATCTCCTACTCGGCCGTCCATAACTGCGGGCGCAGGCGCGGCTGCGTATGTAGGTGCGCCAACGCTTGCCATCGGCGGTAACAGTAGCAATGGCGTGGGGGGGAAAGGGACGTTCGGTTTGGAGCGGAAATCGCACTTTGTGGGGTCGAATATGGTTGGTGTTGGTATTAATGGTATTGGTGGTGGTGGTGGTGAAGAGTCGGGCCAGTTGCCGATTTATCTATCAATATACAAGCAGAAGGTGAATTCACATGACCCATTTCTGGGATCCCCCGCATAGGGACGTATTGCTGATATGCGATTTGGTAATGATCAGAACGATGCGGAGCCCGTAATGCGATACCCGTAAGTTTTATTATTTCCCATCTTTTTTTTTTACATTGGTACGATTTTTAGTCTTTTATGTCATATTAATATTAACCTTCTTCGTTTTCGCTCCAGGTTATCTTCAATATCATCTTGTTATATCGGCGACGTAGCCGCGCGACACAAGAAAAAGTCTATAGTCCTACCCACACTAGTAATCAACCTGCGCACCGAACCAGCTCTGTCATCATCCCGCTCGTTCCGGCGGCGGAGCCATGATGTGCCGCTAAAGGAGAGCGCAAAGAGGGAATTGCCGGGAAAAGAAACGCTGCTCTTCCGACCGGGGTCGGAGACTGAGCCGTTAGAAAGATGGGCGCGGGAAATCCAGTCATATTTAATACCTACTTCATCACACTCTAACAGAACGGTAAACACCCTGGAATCTGCATTCCAGGAGAAATTCTGCGGCCCTGATGACATGCCTGGCTCGTCGTCGTCGCTGTTCATCGTTAACGGCGAGCCAACCACGGCACTACTTAGTCCGTCACTGCGCTCGAGAGCTAGTAATTTGTCAAGCATAGACTCGGACGATAACGGCAGTCTGCTAAGTAGCCCGGCTTCGGAAATGAACTCACCAAGGGACCTGGACATTGCGGACCGACGACCGAGTCTACACATCGCGACCAAGCTCCGGCATTACACGGGCCCCACATCGCCCACATTACCCGACACTGACAACTACCATAATATGGACACAGCGTCCCTAAACCCCACCCGTGCCACCTCTCCCACCGTCGGGCCGGTGCCCGCTCGCCGGGAGACCATCCTAGACCGGTTTTTCTCGACAGCACCGTCCAGCCCATCAACGGCCTCCGCCCCGGTTCCCATGAACTCAATAGCCCGCTTCGAGGCACTAATCGAAGACATGGAATCCGGTGAGCTCTGCGCCCCTGGAGAATCCCTAAGTATAAGAAACTACCCTCGCCGGATCCCCAGCCCGACCCAGCGCGCACTGGAATATGTCTCAACCGGCTGCCTGGACGAATCCCCTCCTTCCCCCACCTCATCCTCATCATCAAACAGCGCGACGGACCCCGTCCACACTACCCACCTCTCCCCGGATGACCCCCGGCTCCCTCCTCCTCTAACCGAGTCCCTCGGCCTGACACTCTCGCGCCAGCCCTCGGAAGCCTCGTTGGGCACAACGGCCAGCATCGCGAACTCGCAGGCGGAGAGTCAATCGCAGTCGCTCGGCGTGTCGAATGGCAAGCGCCACTCCCTCGCGGACTTTTCCGTGATGCGCATCGCCACCCCGCCGCTTTTTCAGATCGCGTCGTCGAGGAGGGGGTCGTATTCGGATATTCCGAGGACGTCGGAATCGTATGATGATGGGCCGGCACCGCTTGCCAGTTCGAATTTCTCGTCGCATCCTCGGGTTGCTAGGGCGCTGTTTAGGGAGTTTTCATTTTGAATATAGGCGTTTCTGGATCCGGGGTTTCAAAGTGTATGGATATATGTATTAAGGAAAGCGGGTGGTGAGGTGAGATGGGGGTGTTTTATTTTATTTTTGATTTGTTCCGGCGTTGAATATTATGTTTTTGTTGATTCATTGGGCAGGGGCCATGTCACGTTTTATTCTGTCCGACGGAGATGAGATGACAATTCTTTCCTCACCACTCTTTTTCCTTTTTTCCCCCCCCTTCTCCTTTTCTCCTCACTAGCGGGGCGGTCCTAGGCCACCGCGGTAACTTACTGCTGGGCCGGTTTGTCATATCCGATGGTT
>Ga0307513_10000740_pt1 | contig 46943 bp, 22 predicted proteins | sample 15_EM_MG_FD_202174 | JGI IMG/M metagenome (GOLD analysis project Ga0307513, IMG submission 202174) | Populus trichocarpa ectomycorrhiza microbial communities from riparian zone in the Pacific Northwest, United States - 15_EM | ecosystem: Host-associated > Plants > Roots > Unclassified | place...
AAACCCTAACCCCTAACCCCTAAACCCCTAACCCCTAAACCCCTAACCCTAACCCCTAATCCTAAACCCCTAACCCTAAACCCTAAACCCTAACCCACACCCAAACCCAGACCCCAGACCCCAGACCCTAGACCCTAGACCCTAGACCCTAGACCCTACACCCTAGACCCTAGACCCTAGACCCTAGACCCTAGACCCTAGACCCTAGACCCCTAAACCCTAAACCCTAAACCCTAAACCCCAAACCCCAAACCCCAAACCCCAAACCCTAATCCAGACTCCGTAATGCATTTTGCTATCGCCGCAGAATTAGATTTCTCCCCCTTAAATTATAAACCATAATCATCACAACTCTCTCACCTGTACTTTCTGGTAGGAAGGCTATATCTATAATATTAGTTTATAATTTAATTATTTTCTTTTGTTCCGGTAAATTTTTTGTCCTATTTTTTGTGTTTTTAAAATAATATTTTACTTAAAAATTTATTAAAATTAAAAAATTAAAATTTTTTTATTTTTAATATTACACCGAACTTATTAGAAAATATTTTAAAAAATATTAATTTAATATTTTTTCAAATTAAAAATACTTTAAAAAAGAAGAAGAAAAGGCTCTCTCATTTCCAAAATATGCATGCCTAATGCCTAGCCCTAGCTAACCTGGGAAGAATATTGAAGGGCCAGAAACCTTATTAGATCGCCGTTTAATTAAGTTGCTCTTAGCTACGGTTTTAAGTTTACTGTAGTAGCATGTTGGCAATTCTGAGAATATTCTTGCTCTTCTGCCATACAGCTGTCTTTAATTGACTTAATTGCTCAATCTTAATTAGTCTTGTAACTCCTGTAATTAAGTTCAGGATCAGTTAGTCATTAAGATATATAGCATGGTGATCACCCCTTTAATTAGAAAAAACATAATTAATAAAAGTAGCACTTCTACTCCCTTTTGCTGGTGTCGTAATCGAGGAACACTAAACGATAGTACTGTACATATTCATATTAGGTTAATGAAACGAAAGGAATCCTTGTAGACATGTTGTCCTTCATGCAATTGGAGAATCCGATGCTGCGCGCATAGATAATTATGCCAGCGATTCTTCCATATCTTATAGAGGAATGAAATACTATTCATTCTTCTTCTCTAGTGAATATTATATTTATGTATGTAATGAAGGTGAGCAATCCCAGATTAATCAAGCTAAAAAAGGATGGATGCATCACCTACGCTCGCTTATATAATTCTCCACAAATGTATCATTCATAATTTAGCTTTGGGCAAGCGGCTGTCTGTTTATACATTAACATAATTGAACTTTGACTTCAATTCCAGTGGCCTAGCTAGAAAAGCAAACAAAAGTCAAATATTTCTTTGTGAAGTTCCAAATTGGAAACAAAGGCAAAGTAGAAAGTCATCCATCGGTGGCTTTTTTTTAACCGTTCACTTGGAAACAAAGACCACCATTTTTTTATATACTACCATTTTTTATCAACATCTATATATTTTATTATTATTAATATAGGTGTTTGGACTAATTTTACAAACTTTTAAATTAATGATTATGTAAATTTATAAAATTCAAATTAATAATTTTTAAAAAATAAATTTAAAACCTAATTAATTAAATTATATCCATGTTTATCTATTTTTTTTTTTAGTTTAACGTGAGTATCCGGGTCAGCTTGCGCGCATCTCGACTAATCCCACGAGCCCTGAAGTTAACGACCATATAAGCCTCCAGTGACCATCATATAAGCAACTACAGGGTTTGAACCTGAAACCATAAAAAAAAATTAAACCTTTTAATTCCAAATTCTATATCCATGTTTATCTTGATATCAGGAATGGTGACCATATTCAGGAAACGCAATCTCTCAACGACTTGTTCTCAGTGCCATTACCCTAGCCTACCCTTCTCTTTCATTCACGGCAACTCTCATCCATCTTGTTATTTGCAATCCTCTTTAGCTGTACCTAACACTTGACTACTTTTGTAAATAATCAATGGCTGAAAAAGGACGACATCAATTATTTTATTAAGCTAGCTTGGATGAATGGAATTCTGTTGATGTACATGCATGCGTGTTGCTAAACCCTCGACCCGCAGCTAGCTAGTTTATTACTGACTAGTGTAAAAAACAATATAATATAATTCTAGATTTATTTTTAGAGATTACTCATTCAAATTCTATAAACTTCATGATACTGAACATTTATATAATTATTAATTTTAAACTTGTGAAATTAATTAAATTAGGTAAAAATTGATTCACACATAAAAAAAATTAAAGAAGATAGTGAAGCAAACTGCTTATCAGGCACGCATGGGAGGGAGCTAGCTAGCTTGCTAGCTACCTGCGTATCTTCCAAAACCTAAAACTAGATCGTGACAAATGACCCTTGATGCTATATTTAAAACATGTAAAAATTGCATATTTATATTATATACCCACCAATCAATCTAGCACTTCATTAATTAGTTGACCTTCATCCTGAAAAATGAAAAATCAAATCAAATGGTTGCAATGCCATTATGCATCCACCTAATTAATATAGTGTTTTTTAAAAAAAAAATTAATATAATATGTTTTAGATCTCACACAAGTATGCACATGTGGCGCTGGAAGTCCTCGCTGGTTGCTTAATTTGTTTAAAGAAGAAGAAATTACCAGTTTAATTAATTTGTGCACTTTTATTCTATTTTTGTTTATGAAATTAAGTCAATTAATCTGAAGTGGGAAATTAAAAAAAATTAATATATAAAATGCATGCATGCGTAATTAGTAACAAAATTAATTAAGGGTTGGTGATCAATGATGCAGTGGTAGCTGGGCTAGCTAGGCTTCCATGATGCTTTTTAATTTCTCATAAGATATCGCTAAACATTGATATTAATATTGGTTAATTAAAATGCTGCTAATTGCATATTCCTCTAGATAAACTCAAATTTAATATAAAAAATAAAAATCTAAAAACACTCTCACATCTAGGCATGCTACCCAGCCAAGAGAAACAGGCTTAAGTTTAGGCACACATCCATGCTGGGCATGACAAGCCCAACACCTTGATGGCCCATGCCTAGCTAAGGTGTTGGATATGCACCCCGATATCCTTAGTATTATATACTAGGCCGATATTTTTATGGGCTCGAGTATGCATCTGAGCCTAGTATTAGACACCACCCCACACTTTTTGGGGTCAAGCTCTACGCTCGAGCCCAACGATCATGGGTCAAGCAGTGTTTCTAAGTCTATTTTCAGTCCCAAATGGGTTTGGACAACTTGTATGATCCCAACACTCTCTTGGTAATTTTTTGAGACCTTCACATGGATCTTTCAATATTTTATATTGATCAAATACATATTATTTTGAGTTGAATACATTTCAAAGTATCATAGGGATTAAATGACTCTTGAGTTCCTTCTCTCTATAAAAAGGCAAGATTCATGAACTATAAATACTCCATGAATCCTTCAAGTTTAAGGCTCATAATCTTTTTATTCTTAATATTTTTAGCATATATATTTTTATAGCTTATCTCTCTAAAATATCATTGTATTTTCTCTATCTATAACGATATTTATTTAAATATATGAGAGTCCCCACATCCATCAAAGGTATCAGCTTCCAACCACCCCAACTTACTAGGCACCAACCACCTTGACTTACCATGTACCAGCTACTAACCATTTTAACTAGAAAAAATAGATCAGATTTCTAGAATTAAGAGATTAATTGGTTATCTAAAATTAATTAAGTTAATTATATTATTTGTTTGTTTTGAGATCAACTGGTTAGAAAGAATATATTGATTTCTAGAAAACTATTTTCATTTTATTTATGGAAGAATATATTTTTCAGAAGTTACAAAAAATAAAAAATATCATATTATTTGTTAATTATATCGAATTTGATCTTCAATCTTATGACTGTTATATATTTTGTTTAGAATCCTTTATTTATTTTTTTCTTTCAATTTTGTCCCTTAGAATTTGATTTTGATTTTGATTTTTATATCAACTTTAGTCCTTATTTTTTTATTGCTATTTTTTTTTCTCTCATCATTTTATTAATTGAAACTTTTTTTATCTATTAAACCTGGTATTCATTCTTTTGAGTGCTATTTATTTTATTTGAACTAATTTATGAAACTAGATTTTTTTTCAATTTTACCTTTCTTCAACTTTTTTATCTGTTATATTTGATATCTATTTTTTTAATAGACTTGAAAAAAAGTTAAAATATTAATAAATTATTTTTCAGCTCATTTTTTATAACATTACTAAATATTAAAAAATATTTTCCTTCTTATTTTTTTTTTTATGAAACTACCAAACATATAAAAAAAGAATCCATATTTTTAGAATTTACTTTCCATAAAAACCAATTTTTTAAAAAAACAAATACTATTTTTCAGTAAACAAAGCTCTTGAAAATGATTTTATGAGTTTGCACACATACATCTTCTTAGACCGAATAACCTACAATTTAAGTTTTCAAAATGACACGGGCCAACCTCATTGGAGTTCGAAACACCAATACAACGAGCATATATATATATATATGAACCCTCCCGACGTATGTCACGACAAAGAGTTCCTTCCCTCATTTTCTACGATGTAGTTTGAGAAGGAAGCAAGCCTCTGATCATACGCGGAAGGTGAAGGATTCTTCCAAACATATTGAACTTTACATGCTAGGGCCTAGGCAAGATGATAACCCTTTTTGGCTTGTAAGATCACGAGGATTTGTATTACTCGTGAAGACTTGTTAGGATCAAATTCTCACAGAAGAAATTAAGATGTCTACCATCAATTCAAGAAGAGATGAAAAATGCAAGAGCCGAAGAAAGCATTTATCTAGAGTTGGTCCTTGAGGACAAGGGGATTTTTTGGGAAAGGAAACTTCCTCCATTTACAAAAGGAAAGACCGTTAATTATCTTGTACGATGTCACAAGTAATGGCCTACCTGGTCTGAAGAGTGGAGTTTTAAAAGACGCAGACGGCAAAGCCTTATATATCAATGCACAGTGTACGTAATTTGGTCTTTTCCTGCAACACCAACAGCAATGAAGATTGAAAATGGTTTTATCAGTTGAATGGGCCTTCCTTGCCCATAATGTATACAATCTCTCAGGCCCAACAAAAAAGTTCAAATTCAATACAAGGATTAGATCGTTTTTGAAGAAGCGGTTGGATAATTTAAACAAATGGACGTGAGTGCTTAATTCAGTAGAAAAGGAAATAAAAAAGAGGAGGAGCTCAGCACAGAGACAGAGCCGCTGTTTTGTTCGATAAGGTACAAAGTAGACAAAGGGTTCATCTTGACTGATTAATGATCAATCTCTGTCAAAATGAATAAACCAACGTGTAGATTTCCTTTTGGTCAGTAGTTAATTAGTTAGACCACGTACATTACCTTGCTTTGCTTTTACCAAATGATTGGCCTTGATTTTGTATCCTAACAAGTAACATGGGTGGGGCATCCACCGTTGCACATGCATGCATGCCTGCCGGCCCCCAATTCCGATATTCCTTTCCTCAGCTCTCTTCAACCACTTATTACTAATCACACAAATTTGCAGTGTGTGTGTGTGTCTAACAATCACTCAATTAGTAGTTTATGTCCTTTATGTTTGTCCATTTCTTTAAAAGCTTCGTCTCTCTTGCTCAACCGCAGCATATCGGGTTAAAAATATGATACTAGCCATGTGTTTTAAGAATCAAAATGCAGGTCTTCATCACCTTAATAATGCTATGCATTTCAAACTTTGTCGTTATTGTTATTGTTATTGTTATTAAGTAACCAGATTCTGCATGTACCCAATTACTCTATTAGATACATTCAATATTTCCTGCTTCCAATTCACTCCCTAAATGCTCTGCCTCCTTTATATATATCATTATACAGGCATACAAGTATTTGATACTTGATCAAGACATCCAGTTCCTGTTCGTATAGGTTATTTAGTCCTAGATTGCAGTCCTGATTCATGCTGCAGGTGGGTTTCGAAGCTGTTGTTGGAATGCACTCGAGGTTCCGCTACGAGAAGCTCAGCAATGGCGAGGATCAAAATCATGAAAAGTTAATGGCAAGGCCAAGGAGAAGGCATTGTTGGGTGAAGAAAATGAATGGAAGAGTAAAGGGTCTACGCTTATCCCGCTCCAGGAAACTTACTTTCAAGGCATTGTCTGTGATCCTAATGCCAAGCCCAAGCAGCAGGATTGCCAAAGTGTATGCTCATATTATTGATAGAATCAAGATTATGGATGATCTGAATCTGTATCCGAATATTATCCTTTCCACTCGTTGGGGTCTTCCAGGTTTATCTCATCCCCATCCCTCTGTTAAAACCGCTGGAAGGCCGACTCATACCACTGCGCCTCCCATGCCTCTTCATAAAATTTAACCTGTATTTTATAGCATCTTTGTGTTTCAGTAAAAAAAATGTTTGACCAGGCAATTGATAATCTTGCTTTACATGCACATCAATTCATATTCCATTATAACTTTTATAACTTAGTACAGCCGATGAATGAACACTTTTATAACTTTTGATATGCCAAGGCATATATTCCATTATAACCTAGCATGCATGTAACTTAGCTATAGTACAATAACGAAATCACAAGAATATCAACGCCTTTACCAGTTCAATGGGATGAATGGATGAACAAGTTGTTTTGGCAGATGTATGATTATCAGACCTTTTCTTTATTTTGATACCTTTATTCTTCATTCTCGACCTACTTGTTAAAAGTGCCTATGTCATGTAACCTTGTATATAAGTGATAGGCATGTATATTAATGATATACCTAAATTTAGTAGGACTAAAAAAAACCCTTCAGGTCTAAAAATTCATGAACTGAGGTAACGTGTCCAGACCTAACTTTAATGGACTCAATTCAGGAGAAAAGCCAAATATCACGGGCTTAACCTTGAAAAGAGCTCAGTTTTAAAAAAGAGTTCAATTCTCATGGGCTTAGGTAAGAAAAAAAAGCATAATACCATAAGCTCAACTTAGTAGAAGAGTTCAGTTTTCATGAGGCCGGCTTAGAAAAATAACTTAATGCCATAAACTTAGCCTAGGGGAGGAGTCCAGCCCTTATAGACCGAATCTAAAGAAAAAGCTCAGCTTCCATGGACTCAACTATATTTTGGATCATACCCTCCCCACACTCTTAGGTGTGTAAAAATTCTCTAAAGATCTATTATATTTTCATTAACATTAATATTGTTTAAGGGATAATGTATAAAAAATCTCTTCAATACATATTTGCATCGCATTAATGTTTGTGTAAGGAATAATATCCCTTACCAATGCATATATCATGAACATTCTCTCTCATTAATGCTTATGTAAGAGATATTTATCCCTTATTAATGCTATCAGAAAAAAAAAATACATTTTAACCCCTCCTCTCCATAAAAGAACAAAACTTATGAACTAAACGATACCCATGAATTCTTCAAACTCCAAGATCTGAATCTTCATTCTATACTGAATATTTATTTTCAGAGTTCCTCTCTAAAATATCATTATCTTTTCTCTTAAAAAAATACTTACTTAAGTATTGGAAAGTCCCAAAATTCACTAAAATAGATCTTTTACAGGTACCAGTTATTAATCACATTGGCTTACTAAACACCAGACACCAACCACCTTGATCAAGAAAAATAGATCAAATTATTAGAGCCAATAAATCAACCGATTATCTAAGACATAAACTTTGCCCCAAGTTACTTGAATTTTTAAGGATATTATCAATTAATTATTAATATTAACTTACAAAGAAATTAAAAGAGATCATGCAGTTGGAGCTGTATTTATGCTTTCACAGCTCCCTCTTCATGTTTTATCCTTTGAATTTTACAGGATGATCACTTTAACTATTGTTTTTCTTTCTTTCTTTTATCCCTTGCAAATGTTGTTTTCATGCTTTTGTTTTGCCCCAAGTTATTTGCATGTTATTGCTTTTGGAATTATATCTAGACAAGACTAAAAATTGAATGATTTTAAAGATCAGGGAACAAAATTCACATACATTATCAATTTTATGATTTTTTTCCTTGGAGTCTTTGATTAGAGTTGATAATTTTATTTTATTTTATTTATTAGTTAATAAGTTTTTTTAATTTAGACTCTATCCTCGGTTAATATATAAATTCTGTGGTATAAAAAATATATTTGTAAGACACGCGCCTTCTATTTTTGCATTCAAAATTGATTTGGAATTTTAGTTGTAGTGTAACCCATGTACTTTGACTAGTATCTAGCTAATTTTCATTACAACAAGTTGTTTTGTCTTTATTTTGAAATTGTAAACAATAAATACTTGATTAGGATAAAGTTATTCAATTATTTTTTTTAAATATATTAAAATAATATTTTTTTATTATTTTTTAAAAATTATTTTTAATATTAACACAAAACGATATAAAATACTAAAAAAATTAATTTTTAATTTTTTAAAAAATATTTTTAAAACAAAAAAATAAAAATAAAAATAAACAGAAACAGAAACAGGCACTATCAGTGGTGAAAAGGTTCGAAATAGACTTGAAGGATACCGCCTGTTCTGCAGCGTTATGCTCAATAATTAGTAAAACCATACTCTCTCACCAATCCAATGAAAGGTGGGCAGTAGCTTAAATGACCCTCTCCCACACATACCCAGTTTAATGTACGTACGAGCTTACAAGACACGTACCCAATCCAGTAAAAGTCGCTGGATACGACTTCTTTTCAATTGTTAACTAGATTAATATAGCGTGCTACCTTACTTACAGATTAGGTCAGCAAATGCATAAAATTGATATTTTAATATGTCGATTATACATAGTATTATTATTATTATGTTCATATAAATATATATTTATTATTAATAAAAATTTAATTTATCTTTAATATTCATATAATATTAGATTAATAGATATTATTTAAAAGATCAATAGCTATAATATTGTAAACAAATACGATTTGATACAACAAATACACTCTATACTAAAATATCTAAATCGGAACATTATTGATGAAGGGATAATAATTACATTAAGAAACCAATCACTAAAAAGTTAAGTCAAACCATTTATGATTTTTCTAATATTTAAGGATCATGATATGTCACTAGAAATATAAATTAATCAATTTATAAATTAATCAATTATTGAATCGATAATAAATTAAATTATTTGATTTATTTAATTCTATTCATTTAGAATTATAATTTTTATTTTAGCCATCATATTAGAAACCTAATGGGTAACACACATTAAAAACCATTAGTTAAAAAGTAAACCGAAATAATTAATAAAGTGTGACTTCATTGAAAATAATTTTAGAAATTAAGCACTATAATATATTTAAGTAAGGGATTATAATTCTAGTCCTGAAATAATCAAGTAAGGACTTGATTAATTAAATTTCTAAAATTATCCTTAAATAATATATGGATATTATTTAAGGAAAAAATATATATTTTATCATTTATAGGGTTTTTAGGATTTCCTGTAAATATAAAGTTATCCCTCTTATTTTTTAATAAGTTATCTGTTAGACAGAAAAAAACTACGAAAGTCACAGAATAAAAAGCTAGCACTTTAGACATAACAATCCCTCTTTCTTAAATAGGAATTTAGGAGATCTCTCACTGGTAGTTTGTGTGGATTATCGTTGAAAGCCGGATAATTAGAAAGCTTATGGTTTGCGACAACCCAATTTTTAAATAATCATTCAAAGTCGGAGAAGATCAAATTTTTAGATAATAAATCTCTAAACAACTGTAGATCTATTTAACAAAATCTTAGAAATTCTTAAATAATTTTGTTTTATTTTTTATGTTGCTTTTATAATATTTAGAAATATTCAAATTGAACTACTTTCAATTTCATTAAATCAAAGCCATTTGATCTGTACAATATTCATGTTACGTTGATCTCATGTTGGAGACACAATCTTCGTGTCCAAAACTGATATTTTTTTTTCATTTATCAAATCTCAGGAAGCACATATGTGGTATCACCAAGATTACAAGCATTGCATCCCAATTGGAAGAAAGAAGAAACATGACTGCTACTTGTAGGCAAAGGTTCTCCATGCATTTGCAAACATTGAGAACCTTTTAGAGGAAGCAAATCAGAAGGCATTTTATATATATATATATGACACGCGCTATCTTGGACAATTTTTATTTCGTACTTAGAATTTTTTATTAAGTGGGTGCAATATTTTTTCTATAAAATATAATCGATAAATATATCTTATTTGTTTTTATAGCTTTTTGTTACTGGGAGTCTTGGGTCATTGCCCAAATGATCCATAGCTTAAGCCGGCTCTAGTTCCAACCTAGTACCACGAAGGACTCTCGGCTCCTCGCACAAACCCCAATATATGTTTTTTAGAGTCAAAATATATTGCCGTGTATTATTTATGTGCACAAACTTTTTCTACTTTTACTTATAGGTTCTCTAGAAAAACAAACCAGGCAGACACTATATTTTCTACCTGATGGTCGGCAGTGCAAATACGAATTATGCAATTAGACATCTTCTTTCTCAATCAATATGTATTTTTAGCCAACATGTAATTAACATTTATCAATCACATCACCCGATAGATAACACGTGGAACACTATATTCAATTATGAATATCAACTTGCTCACCAATTAATTTTTATGCAACTTTTAAGGAGAACTAACATAAACAAGGATTATAAATACTTTGGGTAAACAGGTAAACAAAAGTTATTCTCACAAATCATACTTTCTCAAACTCAATATTTTTTTTTTTAATGCTATAGTACATTATCAAACACATATTGATTTAAATATCTAAAAGTTCTATATTTCAGTAAAGATTTATTTTTCTCAGGAATTATGAAGCTATCTCTTAACCAGACCCGGACATCAAGCCTACACGTCTTGACCCGTGCTGAAAAACCCAATGTGTGAGGTTTTCGGAGGAGTTCATTACTTCTTTGCCCGTTATATAGGCAGATGAACACCAGCCGGTGATTAATGCAAAAAGTTGCTGCAGTAAGGTCTAAGCATTAATGTTTCCTGTTCAAGTTAGTTACTCATCTACTGGCGATCGAGTTGTTAAACTTGTGCAGCTGCAAGGTTGAGCGTAGCTGTTCATGAGAAGCTTGAAGCTGAGACTAGCAGTACTGTCGGGATTAATAATTAAGGGGGCTAGCTGAGGGTTAGGCTGAATGCATCTATAAAATTAACAGGATGTTAATGTTCGTTGAAATCCTTTTACAACTTGTGCTGACTGCTTGTGGCGGTTTTGGTTTTGGTTTTGCTGGTTAGGGAGGAAATTTTCGCAGCGTTTCTGTCATGTGTGTTTGTGTGTACATAACTCTTTTAAGGCAATCACTATTACTAGTTTATTAGCGAAGCAAAAATAAATAAATAAATAAGCGATTATGGTCGTGGACACCAATAATCACTACTTACATATATTTATGCTACGTGTCGTGTACAACACCACAACAACGTGGGATTATGTGGCAGAAGGGCCTTACATAACCGACTAATGTCTCCACCCAGGCCAGGTGGGCTGGATTGACGGAGATGGACAACGGACAAGAGAACAAAGAAGATAGACCACGTAACTCTCTTTAGTCTTTACTACTTCATTATTAAAACCCCGAAGCCGTGTATGTTGCTTTCTCCTTTACGACAAGGAAAAAAAAAACGTTTTTTAATTTATTTTTTTTTATGAAATTTCTTAAATTAGTTTATCCATTAATAAGATTACATTTTGTTACGATAATTTTAAAGATATATTCTTATATGATTTTGATGTATTTACAAAATAATTTATTACCCTATGAATTTTTTTTTTACAATAAAAAAAACTAAGATCCTCTAAAGTAAACTGAACCTAGAAAATCAGCTAACAACAAATGGTAAATTCTCAGAGAAGAATTCTCCTGGATACATAAATCAGAGTTACTTTTAACTATAAATTTAGTCAATAGTCATTATATAAATTAACTTTTCTCAAATTACGAAGTAGATGAACTTCCTAATTTTATATAAAAAATAACAACTCTAAATAAATGATACTTGTTAAAATCATCATAAATCAATGGAGTAGCATTTATAGAATCATAGTTGCATATGCCCTTTTTGAAAACTCTACCCCATGCTACCAATAAACCATATTTAATTGCTAGCAGTTCTTGAAGTAAATTAAAACCAAAACCTTCATAACCTGTAAATCATCAATCATTTCTCTTCAGAATTTCTTAAGAGACCCCCGAATCCAATCTTCACGGGTTCTCAAAAGAGTTGTCATCCACATCTAGTGGAATAAATCCTTTTTTAGACCTAAGCCATGAGACAGTAGTGGGATGTCTACGCACTACTTTTGAATTATTCTAAGCATCACAACACAGTAATAATCAGTTACCCCTAAAATACTCATCCCCAAAAGTTAAAATATTCCTCTTCCTTCAAATCCACTAGAGACCAAACAAGAATAACAAAGAAATGTCCGATGAGGCATATCTTTGAACTCACTCTACCACATTAGAACACCAGAACCCTTGCGGTTTGTGAGACCTAATCCAAGCCAAATACTCCTGGCAAGCATACAATCTCTAATACACTGTAAAATATCATCGTCCTCCTGGTTACAACCATCACAAATTAGAGATGAGGAAATATTACGTTTAAACCGTAATAAATTAGTGGGAAGGCTATTATGAAATAATTGCCAAACAAAAATCTTGATTTTTTGCATGGAGCCTTTAATTTTCAAATCCAAGTCCACCTCATATCTGGAAGAAGATTTCTAGCTTTGGACAAAAATCAAGAATAAGTTGAATTAGGAGTATACATATCATTCATGTTAGCAGGCCACACAATACAATTCGCTGGCCTTGGACAAGATGAAATTGGTACCGCCCTGATTTTTTATTTTACTAAATCTAAAATCTGTGTAGCTAGTACGCAGAAGTTCCACTTCCTACCACACCACTAATTATTTTTAATGTATTTATTATATTCATTGCTTATTATGTAGGGCTTGGAGAGCAGTAACCCTTATCTATGAAGGTATCAATGAGATGGGATATACCTAGTTAATAATATGCTCAATTTATACCGTGATGAACTGTAAGAGGTCACAGAGGTTGAGTTTGAGCATCTCGAATTTATCTTAGCATAAGATGACATCGTTGATTGTAAACATGAGCTCAAGGCATGTACATCCCACGAGCATTCTAGATTCGTTTATCATCTTGATAAATTTTAATGTCAACTTCTGCACAAATACCATAGGCCTATTCTTGAATTGAACGAGCTAGGATGGTGGTCCACCAAAAACTTACCAGCCTACTGTGAATTTTTTTTAAATATTTTCTAGACAGTGACATTTTACTATTTTTTTTTTACTATACTAATGTAGAAAAACACTGAAAAAAAGGGGGGGTTGAATTTGTTTCCGATACTTTGGTTTTAACTGTCCGTGAGTTGTAGTGGTAGTGGAAGGGCGTCAATTTGGGCATGAGATACCCACCCGACAACTCAGCCCAAGGTTTCGATATTTTTACTCCACCTGTCTCTCCACTTCTTCCCTTTTTCTTTTTTTACTTTTTTCTTTTTTTTTTCACTCTCTTTTTGTCTGTATCTCTCACTCAATCGGAATACATAGATTTCAAATTCAATTTCAATTTCTCAAAGTAATTTTACCCTTTTTTCCCCCTTATCTTATTTGTGCGTTATTTTCTCTCTCTCATCCTTAATTCTAATTCTCCAATCCCTCCGTGTTAACGAGTGTGGGTGTTAATTAAAATTAATTATCAAGAAAAATATTGGAGTTACTCATCTTTCTTCTTTTCTTTTCTCAGTTTTTCAATTCAAACACAGTTTCTTTCCTTAAATTTATATGTTTCTGTCAGATAGGCTGAATATTTCCAATGATATTATTGTTGATAATTATAAGGAAGATGACGATGTTATTGAGGATGAACATGGCAATCCAGGCAATGGGTCTGATGCCCTCCCTACTGCCAACAAGAAGAAGAGCAACAAGAAGCCTATGATGATGCTGATGCTGCAGAAGAAGAAGAAAAAGAATAAGAAGAAAGAGAACATTCCTCTCAGAGAATCATGCGATGGTTCTGCAAGTAGTAAAAACATTAATTTCTCCAAACCAAACAAAGTGGTCCTCTTTCCCTTCATTAAGCCCAACAGACTTTTCCATAAAAAAAGCACTCCTGCTGCTGCTAGTAATGCTGATTGTTTTCCAGGTAACACTAGTACTAGTTGTTTTTGTTTTAAGCAACCCCCTACCTTGGAACCTTCTTCAACATCAACAACCCTCCAGTCTCAAACAAGCGACCCTAATCATCCTGACTTCACCTTCGACATGTTGAAATCTTTGATTGAGACCAATGATTTCTATTCCAAAGAATGCAACCCCCATTCTTTAGATACTACTGCTACTACTTTATGAAGATTTCACAGATTCATCCATCCTATCATATCATCCACAGTGTTACTGTTTTCAATTTCTTCATGAGATTTTTGCCAAAAGATTTGCTGATTGATCACATGGGTCCTTCTCTTTTCTGAAATGCTTTCAAAAAGCTTGGCTCTTTATTTTATTGATAGCCGGTTCTGTGTTTTTGGCCTTCGTTCATTGATGATATCAAGAATATATTCATCTTCATTCATATTCTAAATTTTGCCCTCAAGAGTATACCTTGTCTGCCTCTTGGATGGAGAATTGGAAGCAGCTCTGTAAATGATTAAGGTATGTCATACATGTAATATCTAGACTCTTATATGTCTTTGGCAGGCAGAGGTCTGTATTGGGAATCATACAGATACACAATTCAATATCAATTGTTTCTTTTGATTCAAATTTCAGGCACAATTCTTTGTGAAGGCTACGGAGATTCACAAGGATATTGGTGTTTAGAGGGATTGGCATGAGCATTTCGGTCCTCTGCAATACTGCGAGCGTTTGTCAACATCTTTGGATTTTTTTTTCAAATTGTATATAGAATTTTGTTTTAATAGATTACTTGATATTTCTTATACACTGGCACATTATATTTTCCAATATGTAGACCGTGATATTTTTCAATGGCTAAGTCAACTAGTTTTAGTGTTACTCTTTGCTTCTTTCTTTACAACTGCAGTACCCTGATAACTCTTGATCAATGCCTTTGTACTTTTAAGGTGCATGATTGTCAAGATTTTTGTACGTTAAAAGCCTTGATTGAGAAGAATTTTTTTATTTCAAAGAATGCAATCCCCATTTTGATGCATATTAATGATGATAGTAACGATATTGAATGCTTCAAGGGAAGGGGGTCTTTTTCACTGCTCTCAATATCTCTACGAGTTAAAAAAGATTGCAGATTCATCACATGGGTTGGTGGGGTTTGTGAGTTTATTTTAAAAGTTTTGCCTTTTGATTTCATTGGCTTGTGGTTCTATGTTTATGACATTCGTTCATTGATGCTTTGTTCAATCAATTAGAAACTTGCGGTTGCAATACAACTTTTGTAGCCTGAGTGGCTAATTCCTTCCCCGAGTAATTTGGTTCCTCTTACTTGAAACTTTCGTGATTATGTATATCATGTAAGAGTGCTACCTTCATTTGAGCTTCAGTACTATTGGGTAAAGCTGACTGATGCCCTGAACCGAGCCAGAATTCTCCATGCCACTAAGATGGCTCATTTGACATCCATGTAAAATTTACAACGATGAATGGAGATATCAGTCTTGTCTGCCTGCTTGTATACTGTTTACCTTGGATGGAGAGTACTTGGGAGCAGCTCCATGTTTAAGGTCTCTGCCACATGTTTACCTTGTCTACCTTTGGCAGAACTCTATATCAAGCCTCTGTTGGACTTACAAACTTCAAAACCAGTTTACTTGGATGCAAATTTCATGTACAAGACTAGGGAAATTCAGAAGGATTCAAACATATAGTAGATTTGGCAAGATATTTTTTATTCTTTTGAATTGTAGATTTTTGTTCTAAACAGATTATTAGTTCATATTTCTTGCCTGGTACATTATGTTTTCCTCGATATGTCTTTTGAATCTAGGTACTGGAGTTAAGCAGTTTGAATAGTACCTTTTGCTTCTTTCTCAACAGGGCAGCACCCTGATAATTCTTGATCTGAAATTCTCTTTGATAAATTGTTTATTTCTAAAGTTCTTTTTGCTTCTTTGTACTTGTAAGGTGCATGATGTTTAAGGTTTATGCTATTGGATGGAATGGCGGAAACTACTTCTATAGCCTGGTTGGTCGCTGTAAGATTTTTACTGGGTTGCTCTCTTAGCCAAGGTAGCGAGTTTCATTCTTGTTGACTTTCAGCATGAAAGCAGCTGCTGCCAGTACTTTCAACTTAAATACCAGTGGAAAAGATTAGCGAGGGCCATGTATTTAATGAGCACATCCTCTTTAAGAATCGACATACATCTAGATGGAGAAGGTTACAGGCAAGGTAATCGATAGATGCATTCTCAATGCAGCAACAGATTGTGAAATGTAGCTAATGCCTTTCAATATTCTGTAATTTGGCATATTTTATGCATTAACGTTTGTATTAATGAGCCATCTATTGATGATTCAGCATGTTTCTTCATATGAATTGATTGTTTTCAATGCTTGAAGCATTCGTGATTCTCTGCTTGCATGCTTGGTTTGTTCAGGGGAGTTACCATCAAGAGTCTTATGGGGGTGACAGATTCCATACCATCGGAATCACACCTCACATGTTTTACATTATTCTGTGTCATGAATCTCTAATCAGTGAATGGAGTATGCAAGCCATCCTATGACCCAATCTCAGAGAACTTTTGCGTCAACTTGTGTTTATTAATGAATTTCCGGTTCTGTGACCAATGAAACAGAGGGTTAGGCTGCTAAAAGTTTGTTTCGGCTGCTGGTGTAAATGCAATTCTTGTGGTTTTAAGAGGGGTGGCCTTTGATGATCTTTTTGTTTACATAGTTGTTCCCGTCATGTGTTCCCTAGAATTGCTTCTGAGATCTCTGTTATAGGTGACCTTTTGGGATCTATGCGCGTGGATGTGGTGTGCAAGGGGCTGAATCACCTTTTTTTTTTTTATACTATGATTAGAGGCACCGAGGCACGGGCCGTGAAGACAGTGTATGGTTAATTTATGGCACCATGTCGAGAATGTGACATCGAACATGGGCTCAAACTGGATTTTCCAACATAAATGATGCCAGTGCTGCCTATAGCAGGGAACATGGAGAACCCTATATTGGAACATGCCAAATCACAGAGATTGAGGTTCAGCATGTGCATATCTATCAAATTATCAATGAGAACCAAGAGCAACGAAAAATGCATTGCAGAAACTTGAGATTATCTTGCTAGACGTCCAGTCTCAGATTATTAGTAGTGTGGATGTTGGCAGATCGTGATGGAAAGAAATGCTTAGAGAGAGGTTGCAAGTGACAAAAATTTAACAGATAAGAGCATCGATGCCCTTCCTTCGGTACCTATATGAAACTTGTCGCCGTTCACCTGTTGTTGAAGATAAGAAGGAATACATGATCCGCTGGAAACTAAACAAAGGGTCCATCACAAGATGGTTTCTTCGTTCATTCTCGGGTCAAAATACGGAGGACATATGCTCTAGTCACCGTCTTGTAAAAGCAATGAACTTGGAATTTAGTCCAAAATGGATAAAGGGAATGGCCCTACTCTGCTATCATACCATTCCCAGAACAAATATACATATTGGAAATCGAGAATTCAATGACACCAGTGAAGTATGGCCCAAAAGGCCAATCTGAATGTAGAAGATGCGTCAGGATTGGATTGCAATGCATTGCGGAGTTGGAGTGCACGTGAATACCATAACTCACTGTGATGTTTGTGTTTAAGTCGAGTTAACACAGAAGGCATGGCCTCATGTTTTACGATGGGGCCTCCCTATTTTTCACATGTCTTTGGCTTTTTACCCTTTGTTTTCTAGCATCAGCTAATTAGTCAAAGTTAAGCTTCCTTCTCAATTCATAATTCACCTATCCAAAGGGCCAAATCTCTTTTCTTTTGTTGAGGATAGGATCCCACTTGCATACACACTCCCCATATACTTTAATTTATAATAATCACAAAGTGGATTAGGCACTTGCCAGTCCAATAAGAATAGTTTTTGCAGTTTTGTTTGGGATTAGTGTGGGAGACATCAGGCATGTGCTGAGGTGCTTATCAACACCAGATCCATCATGGCTTTACCAAAAATAACATACCAATTTTAAATCAAATTAAATAAAGAAAAAGAAGACAAAAGGATAAACCAATGAAATTAGCAGTCCATGCTATTTATAGGGGTGACCCAAAGCTGCTGTACTTTGTAAAACCAACCAAACCATAGCAAGGGGACTTATTTCTTTATCCAAGACCAGGACAACCGTGACTGCTAGTGTTTTCGAGTTTGAGCGAAGGCAAACCCACCCATCAAGGAATTCCTCAATCTCTGTAAATGGTATCTAAAACCCAGTGACTGATATACTAATATAATATTGGTTCGTGGTCCCCTGCCCTGTGCTGGGATAGAAGAAGGGATTGGAGTGGAGGGGTCCCTCACAACAACAGTCACAGAGACACAAGAGGGAAGGGAAAGGCAGTCATCAGTATATTTTCTACTCTATTATTTTATTAACAAGATATGGGGTTTCTGTTTCCCGGGGTCACTTGGGATTCTCATTTTACTTGCTTTTATTTTTCTTCTCCTCCTTCGTTCTCTTCTTCAAGCGTTTAAACCCCAGTTGTTGAACCTTACTGGATCTATCATAACTGGGTTCCGCTTCGTTCATCATCTCATAAGGTTAGAGGCTTTTCCTTTCCTTATCTTTTCTCTTTCTAATGCTCTGGTAATGGTCATTTTTCAGCTTAAAACAATCAAGTCTGGGTGAAGAAATTTCATATTTTAGTTGCTAAAAATTTGATCTTTATAATTGTTTTTTTCTTATATTAGTTGATCGGGGAGTCCATCCTTTGTGATCATAATACTTTGTGGGTGCAATTTAGGTATAAAATGAACAAAAAATTGTATTTTTCAAAATGATTTCTTTGTTGTTTTTGTTTAGTAACTTATTGCACTTAAAGGTATTAATAATCTAAGGGAAGATGACAAGTATTCAGTAATAGGGCATTAGATTCTCTATGATCAAGTTTTCTTATCTTTGAATACTTGAGGTACTCATTTAGAAATTCTGATGTTTTCATCATCATCGAAGGCCGTATTCACAAAAATTTCTCAGTTCCACTGCCATTATCTTTTTTCTTACTACTCGTTCCAACTGGTTTGATGATAATGACGAAATGATTACACTAAAGGTGGGAATAAAGACAACATTTGTATCAATAACAATTACTGCTATGGTTGTTTCACTTTATGCAAAAAGAATGGTTAGTGTTTGTATCACTTTATGCAAAAAGATATTGTTCTTCGTGCGTAGAAGTAGATAAGATTTTATCTCATCGTTTTCATTCTTTTCCTCTCAACAGTTTGAGTGAAAATGTCTTCTTCAAGGCCAAGCCACTCATCCAGCAATTCAGCAAGATCAAGACACAGTGCTAGGATTATTGCTCAGACCACTGTGGATGCCAAGCTCCATGCTGATTTTGAGGAGTCAGGCAGCTCTTTTGATTACTCAAGCTCAGTGCGTGTTACTGACTCAGTTGGTGGAGATCAGCCACCCAGGTCTGACAAAGTAACTACAACTTATCTTCACCACATCCAGAAAGGCAAGCTGATCCAGCCTTTTGGATGCTTGCTAGCCTTAGATGAGAAAACTTTCAAAGTCGTTGCATACAGTGAGAATGCCCCTGAACTGTTGACTATGGTCAGTCATGCAGTGCCAAGTGTTGGGGAACATCCTGTTCTTGGCATTGGAACTGACATCAGGACTATCTTCACTGCTCCTAGTGCATCTGCCTTGCAAAAAGCCATGGGATTCGGGGATGTTTCTCTTTTGAATCCTATATTGGTCCATTGCAAGACTTCTGGGAAGCCGTTTTATGCCATTGTTCACCGGGTGACTGGCAGTTTGATCATTGACTTTGAACCTGTGAAGCCTTACGAGGTTCCCATGACTGCTGCTGGTGCTCTGCAATCATACAAGCTTGCAGCCAAAGCGATTACTCGGCTGCAGTCTTTGCCTAGTGGAAGCATGGAAAGGCTTTGTGATACAATGGTTCAGGAGGTTTTTGAGCTCACTGGATATGATAGGGCGATGGCCTATAAATTTCATGATGATGATCATGGAGAAGTGGTCTCTGAGGTTACAAAGCCAGGCATGGAGCCATATTTGGGTTTGCACTATCCAGCCACTGATATCCCTCAGGCTTCACGCTTTCTATTTATGAAGAATAAAGTTCGAATGATTGTTGATTGTCATGCGAAACATGTCAAGGTGCTTCAGGATGAGAAGCTTCCATTTGATCTGACATTGTGTGGTTCAACCCTGAGGGCCCCACACAGTTGTCATTTACAATACATGGAGAACATGAACTCCATCGCTTCTCTGGTTATGGCAGTTGTAGTCAATGATGGGGATGAAGATGGTGATACCCCTGATTCTGTGAACCCACAGAAAAGAAAGAGACTTTGGGGTTTAGTAGTGTGTCATAATACAAGTCCGAGGTTTGTTCCTTTCCCTCTTAGGTATGCTTGTGAGTTTCTAGCTCAAGTATTTGCTATCCATGTCAACAAGGAATTGGAGTTAGAAAATCAAATTGTCGAGAAGAACATCCTCCGCACCCAGACACTCTTATGTGATATGCTCATGCGTGATGCACCATTGGGTATTGTGACACAGAGCCCGAACATTATGGATCTGGTAAAGTGTGATGGTGCTGTCCTGTTCTATAGGAATAAGATATGGAGGTTGGGGATAACTCCAAGTGATCTGCAGCTTCAGGATATAGCTTTTTGGCTCTCCGAGTACCATATGGATTCTACAGGTTTGAGTACAGACAGCTTGTATGATGCAGGGTACCCAGGGGCTCTGGCTCTTGGTGATGTAGTTTGTGGAATGGCAGCTGTGAGAATAACTTCCAAGGACATGCTTTTTTGGTTTCGATCCCAGACTGCTGCAGAAATTCGATGGGGTGGTGCAAAGCATGAACCTGGGGAGAAGGATGATGGAAGGAGAATGCACCCTAGGTCATCTTTCAAGGCCTTCCTTGAAGTTGTCAAGACAAGGAGTTTGCCTTGGAAGGACTATGAAATGGATGCAATCCATTCTCTGCAGCTTATCCTGAGGAACGCATTCAAAGACATTGAAACCATGGATGTGGATACCAAAACAATTCATGCAAGGCTAAGCGACCTCAAAATTGAAGGGATGCAAGAACTTGAAGCAGTTACTAGTGAGATGGTCCGTTTAATTGAAACAGCTACAGTGCCAATTTTGGCAGTTGATGTTGATGGTCTAGTTAACGGGTGGAATACAAAAATTTCTGAATTGACTGGTCTTCTTGTTGATAAAGCAATCGGGAAGCATTTGCTAACACTTGTGGAAGATTCTTCGGTTGACATAGTCAAAAGAATGTTATTCTTGGCATTGCAGGGTATGTCATTTTATGTTCTGGTCATCTCATACTTGTTTGGTTAATAACAAAATGTTATTCTTTGCCTGAGTGGAAATGATGGTTGTTTGAATATCTTTGGTATGTCATTTTACGTTCTGGTCATCTCTTACTTGTTTTGTTATTAACAAAATGTTATTCTTTGCCTGAGAGGAAGTGGTGCTTGTTTGAATCTCTCGGGTGGGTGTATACTGTTCTGTAGAATATTCCAATTCATCTGCGCCACTTTCAATACTTTTCCTTTCTTTTTTGATTAGGCAAAGAAGAGCAAAACATACAATTTGAGATCAAGACACATGGTTCCAAGTCTGAATGTGGCCCCATCTGCTTAGTTGTTAATGCCTGTGCAAGCAGGGACCTTCATGAAAATGTTGTGGGGGTGTGCTTTGTGGGTCAAGATATCACTGGCCAGAAGATGGTCATGGACAAGTTCACCCGGATTGAAGGGGATTACAAAGCAATTGTACAAAACCGAAACCCTTTGATTCCCCCAATATTTGGGACGGATGAGTTTGGCTGGTGTTCTGAGTGGAATCCTGCCATGACAAATTTGACTGGTTGGAAACGAGAAGAAGTTCTAGATAAAATGTTATTGGGAGAGGTTTTTGGGTTAAACATGGCATGCTGTCGTCTCAAGAACCAGGAGGCTTTTGTAAATCTTGGTGTTGTTCTTAATACTGCCATGACTGGCCAGGAATCCGAGAAGGTTTCTTTTGGTTTCTTTGCTCGGACTGGAAAGTATGTGGAATGCCTGCTGTGTGTGAGTAAGAAATTGGACAGAGAGGGTGCAGTCACTGGGGTATTCTGCTTTCTACAGCTTGCAAGCCAAGAGCTGCAACAAGCACTTCATGTCCAGCGATTATCAGAGCAAACTGCTTTGAAAAGATTGAAAGCATTGGCTTATTTAAAAAGGCAGATCTGGAATCCTCTCTCTGGAATTATATTTTCTGGAAAAATGATGGAGGGAACCGAGTTGGGAGCAGAACAAAAGGAGCTTCTGCATACCAGTGCCCAGTGCCAGTGCCAACTCAGCAAGATTCTTGATGACTCAGATCTAGATAGCATCATCGAAGGGTATGATAAAGTCCAATCTATCAGATTGATATCCCTGTTCTTTTTTTATTAAGCTATGCATTTCCTGGGGAAAAAAAATCATTGTACTGTTAGGAGAAATGCATTTCACCTTGCATCCAAGATTCTTAGGAATAGTACATCTTTGAATTTAAATTTGTTACATTACAGGAACGTTTGCTACTTATAGAAGTTGAGTGAACCTCTTTGTTCATTTTTTATTGGATTGCAAGCTTTCTCAAATGATTTTGGTGTGTTATGGCACTCATAGTTTTAAGTTTTATATGGCCTCTTCAAATAGTTTTGGTCTTCAATTGCATGCTTGCTCACTGCAATCTATGAACGTGTGTTACACTATAACTGAATTGGATTCCTTGTGGATTTGGTAGGGGTCATGTTCAATAGTTTGGACTTGGAATATTTCAATTTTTCCTTTGTAAAATATACTTCCCCATCCTTTCTGTCTTGCTTTTGGTGGTGAATGTGCTTGCTTGATGTGAAATCTCAACAGAATTTTTTCAAAACAAACATTACTTTTAATATCCTAGTTCTCAGAAGTAACAAAGTTCTTTTATACATCTGAATCCACAGGTCTTTCATATTCACTTCTCAGAGTTGTTGTATTTCCTCTCAAGCTAGTTTTTTGCAACTCCATCTATTAATAATTAGTCCACACATGGCCAATAAATCAATTTCCTTTATGGAACTCTTGGTTAGGCTCTACCATCTGAGGACAAACTGATGTGTGAGTGTGGTAGTTTTGTGGTTGAAAATCAAGAGAGCTGCTGCTCAATCTGCCTATAATGCGTGCACAAGCTCAACATGATTTATGGAAACCTAATACTTTTATTTCTCAATCTCTCATTAACAGTTGTTTTCCCCTTCTGAATTGTGGCCAGTTACTTGGATCTGGAAATGGTGGAGTTTACCCTGCGTGAGGTACTAGTGGCAGCTACCAGTCAAGTCATGATGAAGAGCAATGAAAAGGGCATTCGAATAATCAACGATGCAGCTGAAGAGACGATGGCTGAGACCCTGTATGGTGATAGCATCAGGCTTCAACAGGTGTTAGCTGATTTCTTGCAGATGTCAGTTAATTTTACACCATCTGGAGGCCTGCTTTCTGTTTCAGCTAGCTTAACCAAAGACCAGTTGGGGCAATCTGTTTATCTTGTGCATCTGGAACTCAGGTACCACTTGAGGCATAAATGAGATTTCAATATCTAGATATGGTTACGTTTAGGTGTAATTCAAGCATCCATGCATGTCAAATATCAGATGACTTTGGTATCTCTTGTTTCGGATAAATAAGTGGCTCCAAGCCACCAAAGGAACGGAAAAGAAACATTCTCGATTTAATCGATCAGCTACTCTATGCATTTCTGTAAAAGCAGTTGGAATGCATAGAGAGTGAACAAAAGGATAAGACATTAAAATATTGCTCTGATTGAGCGAGTCATACCCTAATAAAATGAAGAGAATCATTATATGTTTATGGGCTGGGGGTTCAGTTAATAACTCGGGTTATTATGCTACTTTTTGGACAGGATAAGGCATCCTGGTGCAGGGATTCCTGAAGCACTGCTAGATCAAATGTTTGGGGAGGATACAGATGCGTCTGTGGAGGGGATCAGCTTGGTTATAAGCAGGAAGCTGGTGAAGCTGATGAACGGAGATGTTCGGTACATGAGGGAAGCAGGGAAGTCGAGTTTTATCATATCAGTAGAACTTGCTGGTGGCCATAAATCGCAAAAAAGGGCATGATAAACAATAAGGCAGCCCATCCCAGGAAAGAAGATGGGGGGATGTGTTTGTGTATAGTGGAAGAGGGAGGGGGGGTTGGAATTGTGGAACTTTAACACCTTGTTTGTAACCAAATCCTATGCTATGCTATAATAATTGATTTCCAACTATTTACGCATTTGCCAATTGAATTCTTTTATTTCATTTGGAATAGGTTTTAAGATTCTAATTGAATTCATTTTAGTGAGATTAATTGTTAAGATGTGATTTTAAAGTAAATCACACCCTTTTTAGTGTGATTTGTAAATCAGTAAAAAGCTGTAATCTTAATTAGTTGTAGGATTTATTCATGTTGCTTAAACACTAGAATTAGGCAAATGATGCTGCAATGATTTCGTTTTTACTCAAAATTTCCAAATAATATTTGAGATTTAGAACATCGACGGCGATCTTCAAATTTCTGTCAGATGCAGTTCGATGAACTCTCAGGGCAAATATTCTATGGCGAAAGTGCGTGGCGTGTATTTTGCAATCCCCTCCGATAAAATGAATGGTAGCTAGCTGTTATTGTAAGATAAAAGAAGAAAAGAAAAGGTAAATTTATGAAGAAAAGAGAGGTTGGGCCGAGTTGGGTGAATTGAAGTGGGCTAGAGCCTAGAAGAGCCCAGACTACATGCAGTGAAGAAGGGCAGGGCCCAAAGGTCAATTAACAACTACATATAAAAAAAAAAAAAAAAGAATAAATAATGATAAAGAGATTCTTGTAGTGTAATTTGTACGCAGAGGAGAGTGGACAAGAGAACTAATGTAGTTAGCGTTGCGTCGTGCCTGACTCACTCTCTGCATCAACTCTCCTCATTTCCTCCATTTTATCTTAACTGGCGACGGAGATGGAGATAAAAGACTTTTGTTTTGCCTCTGACAGTACTCCTCCATTGTCTGTCATCGCAGCCGCCAAGGTTGCGTCCCTCACTCTTCCTCCTCCCACTGCTGCTGCTGCTGATTCTGCTTCTCTTCCTGCTTTCGTCTTCTCTAATGGGTATCCATTCCTTCTTCTATTCTTTCTTTACTCTCCATCAAGTCTCTTTATTTTATCTTATATAACCCCTTTGCTTCCCTTTTACCTTTTCCTCTCTCTCATTGCCTTCTGGACCATTTTATTTGTATGACTATTTTTTCCCCATCCATTGTGACGGTTTCTCCTTTTTCTTAATAATAATAATAATAATAAGGTTCTTATGCCTGTGCTTTGTTTCGGGTTTAGCTTTTTGTTGTTCCTTGTCCCTTACTGGCCTCCAAATTCCTAATCTCATCACCTATCTATGTATCCAATTATCCATTCACCATCACTTGATTAATTCTCTTCGACATCAAATTAATGACATTTTCATCTTTGTTTATATGTACGTTTGCTAGGCTGAAATTGCAGGGAACCTATGTGCTTCTTCGCTACATTGGCCGTGTTGCCATTCTTTATGGCCAGGACCCATTTCAATCTAGCCAGGTCTTTCATTCTCTTTCCCACTCTCCTTTTTCTATATAGTTTTGCTTTTTTCCTTCTTAAACATGTTATGCATTCCTTTTTACAAAGTTTCTTTCTCATTTCCTTTCCATTTCTCAGATTGATCAGTGGCTCGATTATGCTCCTGTCCTATCTGTAGGCTCTGAATTCGAGAATGCCTGCAACTTTATTGACAATTATCTGCAAAGTCGCACCTTTCTTGTGGAGCACTCTTTGTCGATTGCAGACATTGCCATATGGTCTGGTCTTGCAGGTGCAGCTTCCAACTCCTAACTGTTTAGTTTACTGCATTTACTCACTAGTGAGTATCAAGTTTCAATGAAAAAGAAATCCATTATTTGCTGGCTTCTCTTTTTGTTCACTCAAGCGCGTCTTTGTTGAGCTGAATTTCTGACATGCGTTGATTGATTTTACTGCATTTATGTTGAGAGTCCCAGAATATCAAAATAAGAGTTCGGGAACTGCTTTTCTTGATTGCGCGACTTACCATCAACTACAGCATTTCATTTAGCAAAATAAACTGGTGGTGCTCCAAGGGATGACGGATCGACAACCATAGTATCATGTGCATTGCTAGATTGTTCCTATCTCATTCATTTTGTATTTCAAGAATTCAGTTTTTCATCACGCACATCCTTCTAGTCATGTGTTTGACACTTTATGCTTTTCAGGAACTGGGCTGAGATGGGAAAGATGGAGGAAGTCCAAGAAGTTCCCAAACTTAGCACGCTGGTTCAATTCAATATTTGATGAATATAGCGATGCTTTGAATGAAGCCATATCAACATATGCTGGGAAAAAGGGCTCGGGAAAGCCTGCAGCAGCTAAACCAAAAGGGCAACAGGTTGTCAGTGGAGATAACCCAGAAAAGGGAAAAGCAAGCAGCAGGCCTTCATCTGAAGTAGATCTTCCTGATGCTGAAATTGGAAAGGTGTGCCTGCGATTTGCTCCTGAACCTAGTGGCTATCTTCACATCGGACACTCAAAAGCAGCTCTACTCAACCAGTATTTTGCTCAACGGTACCAAGGCCAAATGATAATTCGCTTTGATGATACAAATCCATCGAAGGAAAGCAATGAATTTGTAGACAATCTTCTAAAAGATATTGAGACATTGAGTATCAAATATGAAACTGTTACACATACGTCTGATTACTTCCCCCAGTTGATGGAAATGGCTGAAAGTTTGATCCGCCAGGGTAAAGCTTATGTTGATGATACTCCACGGGAGCAAATGCAGAAAGAAAGAATGGATGGCATTGAATCAAAATGTAGGAGCAACAATGTAGAGGAGCATCTGAAATTGTGGAAGGAAATGATCACAGGATCAGAGAGAGGATTACAGTGCTGTGTCCGTGGTAAGTTAGACATGCAAGATCCAAACAAGTCTCTTCGAGATCCAGTGTACTATCGTTGCAATCCTGTTCCTCACCATCGGATTGGGTCCAAATACAAGATTTATCCAACATATGATTTTGCTTGTCCATTTGTTGATTCTGTAGAAGGTATAACTCATGCACTTCGATCGAGTGAGTACCATGATCGAAATGCTCAATATGACAGGATTCAAGCAGATATGGGACTGCGAAAGGTTCACATTTATGAATTTAGCCGGTTGAATATGGTCTACACAATTCTCAGCAAGCGTCATCTCCGTTGGTTTGTTGAAAACGGAAAGGTTGATGGATGGGATGATGCTCGATTTCCAACTGTCCAAGGAATTGTTCGCAGAGGTTTGAAAATTGAGGCACTGGTGCAATTCATTCTTGAACAGGCAAGCTAACATGTGTCTATGTCTTTACATCTTTCTATTCTGATTTATTTTATTTTATTTTATTTTATAGTCAGAACGAGATACTGTATACAGATCTGATGAGAAATCTTGATTCTAGTTGAAGAATATACAACAAAAAAAATGGCCTGTGAACCTCGAAAAACTTTCTGTTGTGCCCGTGAAAGCAGATTTCTTCCATTTCCTTTTTTTATTTCTAACTAGACCAAAGAACTTTATCTCATTCTTGGGACGTTTGTTTGAATTGAGGAATTCGTTTGGTTATAAGATGGCTTAGGATGGAAAGTTCAGATTCGTCACATCTGTGCATGCCAATATTCCTTATTTACTTCTACATGTGCAAATATATGGCCATTGATTTATATTTGTGGATTATTTTGTGCAGTAAGCTTTTTATCCTCTTAAAGTTTTAATTCTAATTCTATTTGGTTTCAGGGGGCATCAAAAAATCTTAATCTCATGGAATGGGACAAGCTTTGGACAATTAATAAGAAGATTATTGATCCTATGTGTCCCAGGCATACTGCTGTCATTGAAGAACAAAGGGTACCATTGACGTTGACCAATGGTCCTGAGCAACCATTTGTTCGGATCATACAAAGGCACAAGAAACATGAGGGTGCTGGAGAGAAGGCCACAACATACACAAATAGGATATGGATAGACCATGCAGATGCAGAGTCGATCTCTGTAAATGAGGAAATAACCTTAATGGATTGGGGAAATGCCATAGTAAAGGAAATTGAGAAGGACCAGGATGGAAAGGTCACACACTTGAGCGGTGTTTTGCATCTCGAAGGATCTGTCAAGACCACAAAATTGAAGTTCACCTGGCTACCAGATACAAGTGAATTAGTTAACCTCACTCTGGTGGACTTTGACTATCTAATCACAAAGAAAAAGGTAATTCTTCATCTATGGACTTTGGAGCTTTTTGTTTTGTTCCTTTTCAAAAGAGTACAGTTGTGTGACAGTTTAAAACTTGTCTACTTTGAGAACTTTAGTTGTTAGGGGTGGTTTATTGTTCTTTGCTTTCAATCAATTTTTGAGAGAGAGTGTTCTTTTTTTGTTCTAATTCTTTTGTTGCTTTTTTTGGCCACTGAAAGTAAGGCTACTTTACTCCCGACGGCTAATTATTTTTCCCTGTAGATACTGATCGTTTTGTATAAGCCTTGAGTTATTTATTCTCATGTCACCATACTTACTTTTAATTGAATGACTTTCTCAATACATGTGTACTTGGGATCGGATCCTTTTTCCAACCAGCTTCGTGAATGTTGACTCATCTACTTTTCATGTTCTTTTTCAAATTTATCTTAAGGTTGTTCTTTAAAACTTTCTCAGTATTGTTGTTTATTCGAATTGTTTTTGTCCAGTTGTCTGAATTTAGTATTTCAGTTGTTGATTTATCCCAATGCCTCTGATGCATTTAAAATTGCAAGTTTTCAAGGTGGCTTTATTGTGTTTTTTTTTTTCCTTTTTTGTGTGTGGATGTGAAGAGTGTAGAATGAATACACAAGAAACTTTGGAGTGGGTAACACCATTTGATGCATCTATTTAATTGAACATTTATGTGGCACAAAAAAAGAATATAATGGAGATGGACTCATGTAATTGACTCAACCACATTGGAGTCGGGTTTTATTGATCTAAATTGAGTGTTTATGGGGGTTTTGGTGGTGATGAGGGTGGGTAAGAATAGTCATGTGGCATAATGTTTTGCTCAATACATTATATTTGTCTTAATACCTTGAAAGCAGAATTGTAACCATACTGATTAGCTAGTACATAAAATTTAAATTTTTGGTTGGAGCTTGTGACCATTGTGGTTGCAGTTGGAGGAAGGAGAGAGTTTCCATGATGTACTTAACCCGTGTACCAAGAAAGAGACTGCAGCACTCGGGGATTCAAACATGCGAAATTTGAAGCGTGGAGAGATATTGCAGCTGGAGAGGAAGGGCTACTTCAGATGTGATGCTCCTTTTGTCAGACCTTCAAAGCCTGTAGTTCTGTTTGCAATTCCAGATGGCCGACAAGCTACCTCATTGAGGAAGACCTTCACATTTGACTAGCATATTTTCTGGCTTTGAGGAGTTGAACCTATGTTTCTTTCAATCATGTGATGAAATTTTGGGAGTTTCTGACTCTCTTCCTTTTACATGCAGACATGCATTTCTACTGAAGTTTTTGATGTGATACTTCACTAATTTGCCTTGCTAATTGAACCTTGCCTTTTCACCCAGTTGATGTGGTTTCAGTAATTTTGAAAGTTTGAATTAATCCAGTACCAGTTTAGATCCTGATGGAAGTTGAATGTGGCGGTTGTGACTATGCATTTCCCCTCTGATTAGATTTAGCTTCCTTTTAATGATTATATCACATCACATGTGCTACTCTCCTTTTCCTTTTATGTCTGGTTCTAGAAGATGAGCACAGCTACATGCACTCGTACGTGTTGTCATTTTCAGGCAAGAAAGAAACTATATGATTAAGCCGTTTGCATTGTTTTAAACAACTTTGAATCCACAATTTACACGTCAGAAGACCATTAACATCGAAGAAGGGGATGGTCCGGATTGTATTTTTCTTCCTTTTAATTCATGCCTGCCTGCCTGCCTGCCTTTTCAGAAACTCAATATTGCTTCAACTCTTAAAGCAAAAACATAATTAGGTGGCCTTCATGTGATTTATTAATAATAAATGGACAATGCTGCTGCTCCCACCCCTCAACAGTTTTTAATATATAGTTAAGCATTATCATGATTTGCACATACTAATATGATTATTCAGACTGGGGGGGTAAATGTAAAGCGAAGCAGTAAGGCATTTAATTAAAAATATTATGAAGCCATTACCCACCCGAATTGCTTTATTTTGCTTTGACTTTCTCGAGCGAGGGTTAATTTTCCCTTCCCTGTTTATGGCATGACCCCAATGCACATCCACGTGATGTATGGGCTGGTGGAATGGCAAAATATTTTTTAAATTATTTCAATCAGGAATTGTTGTAGAGGCAGAAAGAAGCACAGCTCTTCGAGTTGACGGGCCTTTCCTCGGAAATGTAATTAAGAATTGGTTTGGACAAACAAAAAAAATCTTGTCTTGTGAGTTGGTGATGGTGGGTTAGCCAAGGCATTGACTTGTAGATAGGAAGAAGCCTTCTTACGTTAAACTACTTGTTATCCTAGCTATTTCTCCTCCAGTAAACATAACATGCTGCTGCTTCTCTAATTAAATTCCTTATTCCGAGAAACAATTTGATGCTTTAATTAATATTGTAGTACTGTTTAGCGGATTAATCTCCCAGATGAAGAAGATTAGGAGAGGAGAGGTAGAGAGCAATGAAACTACACATGTTATTGATTCCCATAAAAGGAAGAATTACAAGAATAACAATCACAAAGAAGACCCAGCTGCTAGGCCAAGTTATAGGATTTATAATCCGTGTTATATATCAAGACCTAGCTAGCTAGCTCGGGGACATGTGTTTTTAAACAATCAATCAATAAATCACTTCTTAGGTGCGAACCTAGACTTGATCTTTTGGACCTCCTTGGTACCAACCTGGAAAGCCTTGGCCAAGACATTGTCAGGCACCGGTGGTTGGGCGGCAAACAATGTGGCACCAATTGACTGAGTTCCTGCCAACTGGCTACCGAATGCAGCAATGACTGCAGCTGGGACCTGACCATTGTTCTTCTGAAAATGAACCAATCCTTTCGGGAAAGTAAATATCTCGCCCGCCTTGATGGTCTTTGATATCAAAACGTTTGCAGTGGTGATGAACCCAACATCAAGTTGGCCTTCAAGGACAAAGACCATCTCAGTGGCACGTGGATGTGTGTGGGGTGGGTTCAAGCCACCTGGGGCATAGTCAATGCGGGCCATGGAGACCCCCAAGGTGTTGAGTCCTGGGATCTTCTGAACATTGGCGGCAGTGACCAAGGAGCCGAATGTGTTGTTGGTGAGACCTGGTTTAGCCAACCCGGCGAAGAAGAAATCATCGGCTGTTATGTTTTCCTTGCAGGTGAAACCATTCACCTTCACTCCTGTTTAATTATATATCCATGCATGAGTCATGTTAACAGCGCATGACAAAAGAATTGAAGGTGAAGGAAATAACAGGATCAAGAAGAAGAAAAAAGAAGGGCAGGAGAGATGCAAGAAAGATGAAGAAATCGAGTTGAGAAGGAAAAGCGGAAGAAGCTAGGGAAGTCAAAAGTCAACTCTCCCACCCAATACGCGTCATGCATAATTAACTAATTAAGAAAAGGAAATTAAAATATAATTATGCAAGGAAGAAGAAGAAGAAGAAGTTAATGAAGGAAAAGTACCAGAAGCAAAATCAGCAACGCAAACATCTTGAAGCAGGTCAGGATCAGCAGAACCGGTGGCCAAGAATGCCACACAAAAAGTCAAGAAAAGTAGGGCCACCTTGGCTGCCATGGCCAGTAGCTGAAGAAACCAGCTAGAATAATAGGTGGCTTTCAAGGTTGTGGATAAAAGAGGAGGAGGAAACGGGAGGCTTAAAATTAAGGAGGAGGAGAAAAGGATGGAGGTAGCAGCTAAAAATAAGAAGAAAGGAGGCCGGGGCGATGTCTGGCGGATAGGAGAGAAAAGTGGAGCAGATGCATTTATAGTGAGAGCTTGTGCGTGAGGGCACAAAGATGCCTTAAATCTACTGACCACAATTTACGTGCATAAAAATAAAAATAAAAATAAAAATAAAAATCTTTAAAAAGTCCAAAAAACTAAAAGAAAGAGGGGAATGGTGTGAACGTTAAAGCACGGAACATGCCTTCTTACACCAAAAGGAAAGTCATCATCTCAATCGCCGCAACAGGTACGTACTGGTGCCTTCTTCTTTGGTTGCAGGGTCTCATTCTTCTTTGTGAAGGCGTACTTAGACTCCGTCTTGGTCACCCACACGCCATTATTTATTATCGCTTTTAACAACTCATATCTTATGCTATGTTATAACCCTAAATTAACTGTTCAAGATGTTTGCTTTTTAGAAGAAAAAAAATAAATCTTGAAGTTCGGTATTTAAGAGATTTTACATCAAATTAATTTGAGAGATTTCATTGAAAAAAGAAAGAGAGAGAGGGAGACTCTGTTTTAATTAAAATACAATGTAGTTCGAAGATATTCTCTATCATTAGACTAGAAAAACAACATATTAATGGTAGTGATAGGTCCCAAATTCATGGATGTCCATTTCCCAAGTTTCTTGATTAGCTAGGAGTAATTGCACTCGTGCCTCTTCTTCTTTTCTTTCTCTCTTTTTTTTTTTCCTGCTGATGATCTATGCAAAGAATATTTCAAGGCTTTATGGATTAGAAACTTTATATTTTTTTTGCTAACGCAAGGTACTATCCTGAACCAGTTTTCACGCACTAGAATAATTAGTTTGGCATTTACACAGGGTGCTTTGCACCATGCGAACTGTGGCCCAAGAGTTTTTATTGGCTGGAGAATTCAAACATGAGACCCGGAGAAAGCAAACCCCCAACCTCCTCCTAGCTAGCTAGGTGATATCCACTAAACTAACCCAACCTGGTGAGGTTGAAACTGTATAAATTCAAGTCAAATAGCATCTCTGTAACCACTATGCTGGAGAAATTAATTGTTTTTGTTTTTTTAACGTCAACTTTCTAATTTTTTACGCTGTAAGGAATCTAATGAGTCATCAAAGTGATTTGATTAATTAGAAGCAGCATGAATACATGATGATGCAGTATGAAATCATCACTGTGATTTGTTAGGGGCTGGAGTTCTGATTGTTTTATATAGCTAGCTGTAGTCTAGTGAATCGCGCGCATGGTCCTGTTTTGGTGTCCCTTTTGTTTACCTTGCTGTACTAGCAGACCCCTTGGGTTACCTGTTCAGCCTTTTATAGGCTTAAATCTCTAAAACACCATTTAGAGTTTTTTTATTTTCTATTTTTAACCCTAATTAATCCATGGAGACATATATTCCCTGCAGGCTGCAGCAATAAATAATATTGATTAAAATGGATAAATTTAGGATCCTCTTATCAAGGGAGGGTAAACCAAATGAAACAGGTTGCAGCTCAGAGTGGTAAAGCACTATATATAGTTTCTTTTTATTAAATTACATTATCTTTCTTTCTGGTGAAACAGGTTTAGAAGTAGCTTGTAATATAACCTGCCTTGTATGGAACGGTTGCGTTGACTAGCGGATGCAAAACGCTACATGGGTTGCGTTTGGAGAAACGGTAGAATTAATGTTTGCGGATTATTTAAGGAAATTAATACGTACAATCTCTCTTGATCTCCTTGGCTGCCACAGTCGTAGCAAAAAACAAAACAGAACCTACCAGCTGCTCAAATTCTGTGATTATAGGGTTGTGTTCTTGTCTTGCAATATGTTCATATCTGCACTGCAATTAATTAAGAACAACCTCTTCTTTCAGGGACGTACGTAGGGTCAGGTCCTCGAGGCTCCTAACTAACATATTCGGATTCTAGCTAGCTAGCTTAATATAGATGATGATCAACTAGGTTAGATTAAAGACCCAATGTACTTAAATCTAAATGGAATGCTTCCAGGCATGCATAGACATCATTTGGAACAAATCAATTAAAGCCAGCCGACGTATGTGGGGAGAATACATGCCGTGCAATATCTAATAACTGGATTGATGTATTGACCCAATGAGAATTAAAAATCTCAGTTTCCTAGCCAGCCAGCTCGTTCTGGCTAATATTCTTGCTGAAAATTCCTCATGTTCCACCCACCTACGCCACCCTATATTATCTAATATCAATCATTAATGTCGGTCATGAATTGAAAATCTCATCTCAAAACTGAAGGACTACGTACTGAATCCATTAATTGCAACAACCCTAAAATATTTAAGCAGATTTAATGTTTGACATTTGTACTAGCAATTCGATTTTATTGTACATATATATAGCACTGATCTAGTTATGATCTTTTAGCCCGTATGATTAATGTTTTCCCACTAGCTCCTTATTCAACGGATTGGCTGCTAAAATTACGATCAAGTTTTCTAAATTGCAAGCAAAGCATCAACTGAATCAATGAGAATGATATATCATCACACACACCAGTAGTTATGTCATGTCTTTGATCATTCCTATTCTTAATTTCATCAGTTTGCCCCCTTTATTCAATTGCCTTGCTTGCCCCTTTCGATCCTGATGTATTTCTCTAGTTTACTTGATTATTAGTATTTAAGATTATGTCTATAAAATCAAAGCCCTTTTATTCTCGTTAATTATCTCTCTCAGTTGATGTCTGTGTCCCTAATTATCTTCATCCATTTCCTTGTCTAGCATGGCGAATCGCCCGCACACACCTTTACGATGACGATGATTTTACATTTCAACAATATTAGAAGCAGTCTTGCTGCTGCTCTGTGTTGCTATATATATTATATATCACCTGCAATAGCAAGTTAATTATAATAATAACAAGGGATCTGAAATAAACTGGTGGGATCGAAATATGGTAAAGATTGGTCTTAATTAATTAATGTATAGCCTGATCATATATTTACAATCCTACATCATGCAAATCATATTATACAAAGTTTGGAGATGAATGCTTATGTTAGAGGAACAAGCTAGCTATGATGAATATTAAATTCCAAGCAAAGCAAAACAAAAATAAATAAAGGAAGTTGCAGCACTGCTCGTGCAAGAACACTTGCCTTGGCAAGTGCCCCTGGTAGATAGACCATGCAAGAAGACTCCAAGACAATCTTGTTTTGCTGTTTAACTGGCATTCGCTCAATATTTCAACATTGTTCTAACTTCTACTAATTAACAACAGTACTACTGCCGAGCTATAAATTGGAAGTAATGGAAAGTTCAGCTATATATATATGTGTGTGTGTGTGTGTTAAGAAGAATTGAAATTCTCTTGGCAGTGTTGATGATCATGCTTGATTCCCAATTTAGGAATGGAAACATCAACTGATTTATGCATTGAGGATGCCATCACACCAGCTATATGTGTTTTCATCATCTATGGACAATACATATCATTTTTGCAGTGCAGTCTGTACCTGCATATCATTTTTGCAGTGCAGTCTGTACCTGCATCCACTCACTACTCATTAATTATTACGAGAGCATGGAATTCTTGACTGTTCACTTGATTAAGAATCTGTTTTTGGTATACTAAATTTAAATTATGATTTTTTACTTTAATTCATAATTTAAAAGTTGAAAAAAATGAGTTAAAATAATTTTAAATTAAAAACATGTTTGATAAGAATGACTTAAATTTTGATTAAGGTTATGTTTTGTATGATTTTCTAATTTTGATTTAATATAGTTTTTAATTTTTTTACCCAAATTAAAGTTAGAAATATTTTTGGTTAGAAATAACTTTTAACTTAAATAAAAAAATTATTACAGAAAAGAATCAAGATTTTGATTTAATTAAGTAAAAAAAATTTTGCTTATGAATTCTAACTCATATTATATCTATTCTCCACAATGTTGCTTTGAATCATTGTTTACGTACTATAGCATGCATCTAATTATTAATTTTTTTTTTTGTATAATTAGTTATTCATGAACTACTATTTTTGAATTATGACTCAAAGATTTTCATATAAGTTATACGAAAAGGGTTTTAAATTAAGATTTTGATTTAGATTACAATTTATTTCTATAATAAAATATATTTATGATTTTTCTTTGAGTCAGCAAATAAATTTGTATATAAAGGTCATATATGTGAAACATAACTTAAAAACTAATCCACCAAAAATCTCTGTTTATTTATTTATTTCTCTCAGTTAATAATGAATCAACTTTCCCTTATGTTCATCATCAGTTTACATATATACTACGTAAGAGATTGATCATTGTTTTTTGGGATGCAGCTGGTATGAAAGATTTGTCATGTTAACTTGAAATCCTTGTCCACTAGTAAGTAGTAAGTACTGATCAGGAAGACCTAGCTAGCTACCTACCTACCTACCTACCTACCTACCTACCTATTACCCCCTGATGCTCTCTCTCTTTAACTCCTCTCAGTTAGAACATTTGGATTTGGGGGATTAATTGCTCCACCAGTGATGCCCTTTTTCTTTTCTTTTTGAGAGTATATGTTTGATCATATGATTATGATTATTAACAAATCAATCGCTCAACTTCGACCACCTGATCCATCCCTTCTTTTTTATTCAAGAAATGAACTCATAATATGTTGAATGCTGAGCATGTGTGCGTAGATATGATGGAGGATGATAGCGTTTGTTTAACCACCAGTATCACTGCAAGGGTTGCCTACTCCCGTTGTATTCCATACGACTCTCTTGTACATATGCACGTTGTTGCCAGATACATAAATGGAAGGGGCAAAAAAGTATAAGATAATGAAAGAAAATAAAAAAATAAAAAAACAAAATCATGATGAAATGGTTTGCTGTTAAATGGGTTTGGGCCAAAGAAATGGACGGAAAAGGCCGTAGCTGCTGAGCATAGATGTGCTAATATCGAACCCAATTGTAGCCGAAGAAAATGAAAAAATAGCAAGGGAAGAGGAACAGCAGCAGCAGCATTTGAGTTCAATCTTCATTTCCCATCTTGTCTCTCCAATCCAATCGATGCCTTTTGAGTTCAATTAGTGACACTAATAATAGATAGTGGGAGTAGAATGGCAATATCATCAACAATGAAGAAGAAGAAGAAGGAGAAGGAGGAATACTGGAAGCGCAAAGAGCTCGTCTTTCTGGTTCTCTATGCAATTGCTTTCTACGCTTTCATCATCCATCGATCTCTTCAACTCTCTCTCGGTACCTCTTTTCCTTTTCTTTATCATCTCCATCTCTCAAAGTCTCCTTCTTTCTCTTTTGTTGTTCTGTTCTACTGATTTTTTCTTTTTTCTTAAAAAAACAAAAACAGATCATGAATCAGAGCTTTATGCGTTACGCCCTGGATGGCTTCTCCCTCCTCGTCTCAATGTAATACTTTCCCTTTCTTTTCTGGGTTTCATTCCATTTCCTTTTTTTTATGTCTTTCGATTGCTAAAGTTTCAATCTTTAATCCCAGGATGTTAGTGATGCCCAATGGAGAAATTTCCGTGCCAATTTGCCTATTCTTTCTCTTGTCTTTGCTCTTTTCGCCCTGCTTGCTAATTCTTTAAGGGCCCTTTTTTCCTTGAAAGCTAAAGGAATGTCCTTTGTGTGGCTTCTCATTTCTTTGGCCTACCTCTCTTATCTTCACGGAGCTTGGTAATCTTCTACCACACTGCTGCTGCTGCTGCCAACTCAATTGCTTAATTGATTTGCTGATGTTTTGTTTTCCTTCTGTTTCACCAACCTTCTCCTTCTTTGCTCTTCTAGCGTTCTGTTTATCCTCTCAATTGCTTCCCTGAATTTTCTCCTCGTGAAGGTGCGTTTCCTTCCTATGACTTTTGGGTTTCTTGTTATTCATACCATGATTTACTTTGGCATTGCTCGCAAAAAAATGATGCAAATGATTATAATGTAAAAGAAAAGCTTTGTTGCTCGCGTGGTCATTATAGTGGCGATGAGTTGCTTATCTTTTTATTGTCAACAAAATGGTCGAAAACAATACCGTTGCAATAATTATACTAGCTGAAATGATTATTATTCCTTATATGATCATTGTTTTTCCAGTAAGATATCTAATTTGTGCTATATTTTACTAGATTTGTCTTTCCGCAGATGTTTGCACAGACAAAGTATTTCTCTCCTGTGCTTTGGCTTTTCAACGTATTTTTTCTTCTGTGTAATCGTGTTTATGAAGGATATTCGTTCTCCATTTTTGGGTGAGTTATGTAAGGTTATATCTTAGTCATGGCTGTACAAATAGACATCATGCTACTTCCACTTATTGAATTTGACTTATATTATCATAATGTAGGCAACAATGGGCATATTTGGACAACTATCGTGGAACTTTTAGATGGCACATTTGTTTTAATTTTGGTATTTTTTTCTCACTCGTTCATCTATTGGGATTTTACTGCTGAATACGTTCTTAGAGGCTCAGTATGCAAGTGGGAAAAACAATTATTTGGTGTAGCTGGCTGCACTTAAGAAAATTCTGTTTTTGACAGTTATTTTGCGAATGATCAGCTTTGGATATGATTACCATTGGGCACATCAGGATCCTCTTTTTGATCAGCAGGTAAACTAGTACCACATATGTTAGGCTGCCTCTTTTTTTTTTTTTTTTTGCTGTCTCAAATTACATCTAATCAAACTAAGGAATATGTTTTGCCTAGTTTTTCTCAAGTTCATACAATACATAACTGCATTTGAAATTACTTTTTCAAGCATGAGAACGAAGAGAATCTTTTTTCCTTTTCTCTTCCTTTTTCTTTTGATATTTTACTTGCGGGTGATCTCAGAAGCACATTCAACGTTGCCATACTTGTAAGTCTGGAAAAACATGCTACCGGCTCTTGCAGGTTAGTCTTTTGTTTAGCATGAGCCTACCTATTCTAGTATCTGCTATCTACTGTTGCTATGCTTTGAGGGATTTCTACTTCTTCCTCTTTTCTTGAAGTTCATAATTTTGTTTGTGCTGTCTAGGAGGGAAGTGTCCAGAAGGAGAAGTTTTCCCTTAGCATATACCTCGCCTATTTGGTATATGCCCCAGTTTATATTGCTGGCCCAATTATAAGCTTCAATGCCTTCGTCTCACAGGTTTGTGATTTTCATTTATATAATTGTTTTCTGCTTCTATATTGTTGTTCAATTTGTATTAATGGCTGAGGTAGTTTCTACTCTAGACTCATATTAGAGAATCAGATAAGATACCTTCTGTTGCTTGGGTTAGAGAAACTTAAAATTTTCACTTTCTCCATATTAGTATTCTAGATCTCGAAAATTTTCGTTGCGTTTTAAGTGTGAACCTCTGTAAGAAATCATTCCCATCACATCCTGGATTTCCAGTTTCTTACTTGTGATACAATGTTTATGCAGTTAGATACGCCTCAGAATAATTATACAGTTAGGGATATGTCCTGGTATGGGTTACGTTGGTTATTCAGCTTTTCTCTAATGGAATTAGTGACGCATCTATTTCGTTACAATGCTTTTGCAATCAGGTTAGAATTCAAGTATGCACATCATGCAAGGATTTTTCAACATCCTGTCTAATTAAGAATTAATTGAATTTTTTTTCTGTGCTGATCAGTCGTCTCTGGAAACTGCTATCTCCTATGGACATATTCATCATTGGATATGGGGTAAGATGACCTTTTTGTTGTTACAAAGTTTCCGTATTTGCATCTTTAAATTAGATCTTTGCCAAGAGGGCTTTTTTGTACATACAAACAAATTGTAAGACATGAAAACTTTATAAAGTGGACTGGAATGCAATTGCAACCATGAACAAAAAGATATACTGAAGCTCTATGTTCTATAGTAATGTTAACAGTAAATAATGAAGCATGCAGACTGAGCTTCTAAAGATCGATCCATTCTCAACGTATTTAGAGACTCATTGCTTAAAATAAACCAATTTGAACTCAACTATGGGCTCTGATATTTCTTTGACTTGAGCTCATACCAACTTAGGGCATGATTTGTATTAAATATTAACATTCAACTCTTTTTTTTTCTGCTTCCACAGGTCTTGAATTTCATGTGGCTAAAATTCTCCCTTATCTGGCGCTATTTTCGATTCTGGTCACTGGTATGTTTTTTGATGTTTAACTTTTTCATTCGGTTTTTTTTTGTCCTCATTTTTTTTTTTTTCTTGAACTGCACCCTCAATCTAGCCCCAAATTTTTTAGTCCAGCTCTTTTATCAATTATATGTTTTATCTAATAATATTGAAGGACAAACATATATTTTAACCACTGTGTTATTTCAGATATGTGGCATTGAGGCCCCTGAGAATATGCCAAGGTGTATTAATAATTGCTGCAACTTGGAGAGCTTTTGGAAAAATTGGCATGCTTCGTACAATAAATGGCTTGTCAGGTGAAACTTGGTTCACTTTTAGCAAACCCTGATTTCACTAACATATGCATGCTAAAGGCTTTATAAATTACATTCAGATACATGTATATTCCTCTTGGAGGATCTCAGAGAAAGCTACTCAACATATGGGTTATATTCACATTTGTTGCCATCTGGCATGATCTAGAATGGTATTCGTGGCTTCTATCATGTTTTCCCTTTTAATCACTTTCCTTTATCTATTTTGTATGCTCTTTATCTGACAGCTTATTGGTCATAGGAAACTTCTTTCATGGGCATGGTTAACATGTTTATTCTTTATCCCTGAAATGGTGGTGAAATCAGCAGCGAATACATTACAGGTGATCTTTCTACGTGCCGGTTATTGATACAATACAGTAAAACAATTTGAAACTTACTTGCAGCCTAAGTGCTGGGGCATTGTTTGCAAAAAAAGGCACTATACTCCAAGCAAGGATCTCATGCTCAAGATCCTTTTGGTAACAGTTTTAAACTGTGGTTATAATCACCTGTTCAAAACACAAGATACACATGGTTGATTTCATTAACTGATTGCTCGCCTTTGTTCGAGAGTGAATTGTAATTTCTGGCCAAGTTTACACACCTCTATGAAATCAAGCCTACTGGCAATAAGCCTTGCAGCTGACTTGTGTTTCAGTAGCTGAACTTCTTGTTCTAAGAATGGTTTTTCATGTTCACAAATGGCTGATGTTCATATTGATTGATTAAGAAGTGAAGATATCTTCCTACCACTCCATACCGAAGGATCAGTAAAGCAAAATATCATCTACCAGTCTAGCATGGTTGATATTAGGGGAACTACCCAAACCTCTAGAACTATGGTGGCAAGATCAACTTCCAAAGGAAAGTCTTGCGATGCATGCCATAGATTAGACCTTTTATGGACAATGTGAAATGACTTGCTTGGTTGATTAAAGAATTGCAGTTAGATTGCTTTTGAACACCATTGGTATCTATTGATGGTGATTAGTACCAGTGTTACATTACGTAAAATACTGACTCGTGATTAATTGGATTGAAGGTAGGAGCATTAAGTACCACATAGACAATCAGATGAGGTGTTTGAGTTGTTATTTGAAGTTTAACTTTGTAAAATGCAATTTTTTTTAGGTGGAGGGTGCTTTTGGGGAGTTTCTTTTCCGAGAAATTAGTGCAGCTGGTGGTGCCATCACCATTACATGTCTCATGGTTTGTCCTTAACTGTACCCAAGTTTCTACAGATATGCACAAATTTTTTAACTCCAAATATTTCCTGGATTGTTCCCTTGCATTTTGAAACATTTCTTGGTTTTGCATACAATGGCTTTTGATCTCTTCATATGATGCAGGTGGCAAACCTTGTTGGGTATGTAATTGGGCCATCAGGCTTTAACTGGCTGTTTGCACAATTTCTTTCAAGACAAGGTATTATAAGCTCCTCCTGCCTTCTATGCGAATTTAGAAATTTCGCTTTTTTTTTTGGTACATTAGAGTGCCAAACCCTGGGCATTCATGAGGTTCAAGGCTTGGTTGTCAGCATTTAACCTCTTAACTGCTAGTCTAAAAATTATTTTCCTGTCTATTTTCTTGACAAGCAACTGCATAATTGATGCAATGTTCAATCTTACAGGATTGCCAGTAATGGGTGGTATGTTTATAACGTTTTACGTTGGGACAAAGGTAAATGCCATGAAATCTCTCAAGTCTTCTATTTAACTTGGAAAGCTTTTAGTCTTGGAGATCTGGTGGGAGTTAATTCTTCATCTGAAACCTGATTATTTTGCAGCTTATGTTCCACATTGATGATGCCAAGCAAAGGAAGCACTAAATTAAGGGCGTACGAAGTTGTTTTACTCCTCTAAGCAAAGGAAGCACTGAATTAAGAGCCTACGGAGGTCCTTTTACTCGGTCATGCAGCTGAATGCCGATTGGCAGATCACATGTACACTTCGTTGAGGGTTGAGGAAGAGAAAGTCGTGGCTACAGGAGTAGGGTAAACCACCATATAAGATATGATTGTAACCTTTTTGACTGATTGAGTCTCCAATTCTACTTGTTAGTGCTCGGATCTTGCTCCGGGATCAAATATGGAACTTCAGTTTTCCAATTTGACAAGAATACTTTTTTTGATCTATGGCGATCCTGAGAGTTGCTTAGTTGGCAGCATGCTTTCGTGATCTTGGCTCGGTTTATAGGAGCTAGATTGTTGAGTGTAAAGCAGTTTACGCAAGGGGGGGGAAACGTGTTCTAATATACATGTACTTTCTTGTGAGACCATTTCAATTTTATAACACATGCCGAAAGCAAAGGTTTTCAGATTAAATGGTCGTAAGACCCATGAATCTGCCCAAGAACTATCCAGACGAGGAAGGGGGGGGAAATAAAAATTCATAGATCCATAGTTACAAAACTGCCAATCATTCTCGGAAAAATTTGGAATTGCATGCGTCCTGCTAGAAACAAGATGTTCTCTGATGTGAAGACCAGTAACCTGATAACAAACAAGAAATGTAAAGCTGTCAGGAGACTTTCGAGGCACAGATGCGTGCCCGCGCATGCACAGCTTAATCTTATAGATCTTTCATATTCTGTCACCCAGACAAGACGACTTCTGTTCTACTTACTGCAGAGAGGCAAAATCTGGTTTTATGTGATGAGGGCAGTGTAAAAGCAATAGTTCATGCATGACTACTGAGAGGAGAAAATATTCATTTGGTGCTAGCTGCCTCAAAATCACCTTATCTTGATAAAAACATAGCTATATACACTGCCCTCAACACATGTACCGAATGCAAGACAAAATCAACAGGAAGATTTTTCCACGTGTGTTTACCTGATTAGAACGTCAAATGCGGTCAAATCCATCTAATATGGATTTAATTATGCCAACCGATTACTTCTTTTTACCACTACCACCCTTCGATTTTTTAGCGCTAGTTTCTTTACTGGTCTTCTCGGCTTCCTGTCAGAAGCATGACAAATAACAAGCATTACTGAATGACTTGCTGCAATTATCTATACTTCACTTAATGAATCAGGGGTAAGACTTGGAGAGACCTTTTAAAAAAAATATCAATAAAACATCAGTTTGAAACACTGTAGCACCAAGTCATATCTACACTAAGCAATGAAAATTGACAGGGTGATAGAGATACAACGAAACTAAGGCAATTAATTCTCGGGAAAAAAAACAAAGAAAGAAAAAAACTGAGATTTTGTTACCAATCATTTAAAAAAAAACATATATCACGTCTAGCCTGTGATTTCATGCATCATCTTAGCATTTATATGTCTGGAATAATTGTGAACAAAAAACAAAAACTCAACAGCAGCAATTCACTTCTCTCCTAGGAGTAATTGCAAGAAATGGTAACTGACACCACGATGAACTCAGTAGGAAAAAAAAAATGTGAATGTAGATGGGCTCTAAAGGTTCACCAGGGTTTTCAGCTTCAAGCGCTGAAGCAGACACCTCTGGGTGATGTTGTGGAGTGCTTCGAAAACAGATTCAGTGTCAGCATGCTAAGACTGCCAATGGTCTTGGGCACAGAAGTACTACTACAGACTTGCAGAGAGAGCATTTTAAGCTTGATTGCTGGTTTAGGAGGACGAAGAACACACTTAGTACCCTGTCACCCAGTGCATCAAGAAATTATGGTACCAATCAGGTTTAAACTGGCAATGGAATAACAAGCATGGGAGAAGGGTCATTGTTTTATGGAAATCAGGTTTAAATTAGTGGTTGTTGCTACCAAAACATATGGCTGCTACACCTACAAAATACTTAACCGTCTACAAGGTGACAACCCAATCGTTGAAACAGGAAATTTCAACCTAGAGGATCCAGGCCCGAATTCCAAGATGATGGGTGGGTTTTTTGGCGGTGGAGGCCCATCCATCATTGTGCAGCCTAAGGCTAAGTGGGTCTCTCCATAAACCAAAACCAACAATACAGAAACAAATTAGCTAAGATAAAGTAGCTTTCCTGGTATTGTCATTACTGGTGAGAAATGTATCCAAATTCTGATCGGGGATACAAAAGATAGCCAAGGTGGGAACTGGGAGAGCTGGAAATGGAGAAGTTAGCATTAAACCCCCCCACCCCCAAAAAAAAAGGGCAAGCCTATGTAATGATCTAAGACAAAGAGAATGGTCTCTTTATTTTATTTAGTTATTCATTTAAACCAACAATTTGTTATTAGCAACAATCATCATTTAATCAGACATGTACCTTTTATTTTCCAATGGATTTACATCTTTCATTAATAGAAATTTTTTGATGTAGTGAGTAATAGCTCTAGTTGCTCTCTCTTCAACAACAACTCTTGTTTAGGCAGTTCATACCTTCAATACATTGTGTTTTGATCTAAGATTTCAATTCTTGAACATATTGTTCCATTCCCCCCTCCCAAAAAAAAAAGGAAAGAACAAAAGAAGAAAAAGTCACTTGGCATACACCACCATCTTTTAGACAATCAAAATTTCTCTTTTTAAATAAAAGGAAATTATATTAAGCACTAAAGCAAGTTATAAAAATCAATAACTAGTCAAAATTACAATATAGAGGAAACTACAAAAATAATAAGCATAAATACATGTACAACAAGAAATTGGAGGATGGAGTTAAAACACAATAAGATGTGAGATAATGCAAAAGAAGAGCAATCCCCCCGGGCAAGCCTATGTGATGATCTAAGATGAAGAGAATGGTCTATCTATTATATTTAGTTATTCATTTAAACCAATGATTTGTTATTAGCAACAATTACCATTTAATCCGACATATACTTTTTTTATTTTTCCAATGGATTTATATCTTTCATAATAAAAAATTTTTGATATGGCGAGTAATAGCTCTAGTTGCTCTCTCTTCAACAACTCTTGTTTAGGCGGTTCATACCTTCTATACATACTGTTTTGATCTAAGATTTTAATTCCTCCATTTTTCAGCATTAACATATTGTTCCATGTTCAAAATATAAGAGACAGATGTTTTTCCACAACTCTACCACCCAATTAATTTTGTTCCACTTAATCCTTATTTCACGGTCTATATTACTTTGTTAGAAAAGGTAAAGGATATTGAGCAGTGTTATTAAACCCGGACCGGCCCGGCGGGTCGACCCGGGACCCGGGGCCTGGACCGGTCCGGGCAACACAAAAGACCGGTGCAAGGAAAAAACCGGCCAGACCCGGCCTGACCCGGGTGACCCGGACTGACCCGGGTGACCCGGCCTAACCCGGGTGAGACCCGGAATATATATACTAACTCACCTGTCTCGGCAAATTTGGGAAAGCAAAAGGAAAGCTAAATTTTTACCCTAATTTCTTTCTTTGCAGTTCGAAACTTCGAACAATCAAATTATGTTCTTCTGATATCTTCTACTGGTAACTCTGCTGGATTTCTGTTTCTTTTTTTCTTTGAATATTCTAGCCCTTAACTGGATCTTGTCATGATCTTGTAGAACCCTACAGTCTGCACCAATGATCCGAAAGAGAAGCTAGATTCCACTCTTATAAGCCAGGTAATTCCTTTTTCTGCTTCGCAATGCTTTATTTTGGGTTTATTTTGGGGAAACTGACAGGAAGTGGAAGGACAAGGGAGAAATTTTGAAGAGAAAAACAAGTTGTTTGTTGTGTGTGAGCCGAGAGAGTCAATAAAGTAACAGAAGCCATTTTGGTCCCACGATCTCTATAATTAAGATTGAACTCTTCAAATTTTTAATTTGAATATATACAACTGTACTCCAGGCTTGCATTTTGAGAGAGAAACATGATAATGTTTTCAATCTTGCTTGAAATTACTGAAAAGTGAAAAGGCCCTGTTCTCTGAATCTAGGTTGATTCTGGGCTCGTTCGTAATGCTTTTAAATTCCATAGTTTTCCCTTGTTTTGGAAAGAAAAATGTGCTACTGGTACTTAATGTTTTCATGACTTCCTCTCATCAAATTCATGCATATACTAGCACTAGCAAGACATCAGCAGCAGACAAATTGTTTCTCCTTATACTCTACTTCAAAGAGAAATAATTAAGGGTTCACGGTTAAAATTACTATAAACAGGTAGCATCTTGAACAATTTTCATTTTGTATAAGTTTTTTTTGTTAAAGAAGAGAAATTTTCATTTCATAAAGAATTTTCTTGAAATTTTTTATTAAATGGAACCCTTGAACCATTGCTTCAATGGCTCTTAACTTAAACCGGATATGGTGATGACAAAACCATGATTTAAGTGCAAATTAAGC
>Ga0307513_10000741_pt1 | contig 46941 bp, 19 predicted proteins | sample 15_EM_MG_FD_202174 | JGI IMG/M metagenome (GOLD analysis project Ga0307513, IMG submission 202174) | Populus trichocarpa ectomycorrhiza microbial communities from riparian zone in the Pacific Northwest, United States - 15_EM | ecosystem: Host-associated > Plants > Roots > Unclassified | place...
ACAAGCCTACCCTACCTCTTCTGGGTCGAGACGATCAGCAACTGGGCTCCTTCGTCATGATGGAATGGCGACCTCCAAACCATTGAATCAGCATCATAAAGAAAATCCTTCTTTTCAGAATAAAGGGGCTGGTAAAGGATAACATCAAACTAGACAGAATGACCTATCTCCGAGAGAAAGGCTTCGAGGTTCTCTTTCCTTGGTTTGACTAAACCGGCACTCGAACACGGGGCAGGAAGAAAGGGGCTTTTTTTCACTCTGATAGGACCAACATCTTCGACGAAATAGGAAGATAGCACCACGCTATAATGGCAGATAAGGGTTAATCCTAACTGTGTTTTTGATTTTTTTTTAAATACATCATTTATTTTTTAAATTTATTTTTAATTTTAATATAATAAAATAATTTAAAAACATAGAAGAATAATAGTTTGAAGTTCAAAAAAACATTTCAAAATATTTAAAAGGGTGGTAGAATAAAACCTTTTTAGATAGTATTTGATATTGTACTTTTTAAAGTATTTGTTTTTGAAAAATATTAAAATAATATTTTTTTATATTTTAAAATTTATTTTTCACATTACTATATCAAATGATGTAAATACATACATAGAATAATTTAAAGAAAAATATTTAAACAAAATTAAAAAACATGGTTAGGCCACACAATCAAACTGTAACTTGGTAGAGTGGTGCCATAACCATATCTCTCCTCATGGGATTTTTAAAAACTCTAAAAACAATTTGACTTTCAGAACTATGAAGGAAAAGTAAAAAAATCAAATAATAAGTTGCATGATGTAATTTTCATTAAATAAAAACATATAAAATAAAAAATATTCAATATTAAATATTTACATTTACATTTACATGTTCATTTATCTCTTGTTTTTATTAACAAGATTAGTATTTAATTAATATTAATATTTTTTTATTTATCGGTTCATATATTTTTTAATTTTTTAATTAAACATAAATAATATTATTTTGTTTTTTTAATTAAAAAAAATCATGATAAGAAAAACACATATCTAATGAATGCATTACCTTCTTTTCTTATATTATAAATTGATTTGAAATCTTACTCCTAGCGTACATGGGTACATGACTAGTTGAATATCCAAAGATTGGGTTAATGCTTATTTATTTTTTGAGTTTAAATTTAAAAAAACGAGCTTGTTTATGAGTAAATTCTAGCCAGTAAGCCAAAATATTGATTCAAATCCATCCTACGATGAGCCTCGAGCTTTCGAACCCTTCAAGTTTATTTTTTTTAGCCTAATTTATATATCAAAAGATATTGTATTATAATTACAGAAGAAACTAAAACAAATAAGTTTTTTTTTATTGTCGATTTATTGTTTTCCCTCTTATATTTTACTATTCATGTTATTGTTTATAACCCTTTTTTTTTTCCTTATAGATCCCTGAAATTTTGACCTTTGAATTTTATTTCTTTTCAATTACTTCCTTATATATTATGCTGGGATGGTTCTATATATTTTTACTTGTTTCGATTTGCATGCTCTCATGTACTTCATACTATCCTTGAATATTCCAGCAATAAATTAAAAATATTTTTCCTACTTATATTATTCAAATGGCACATAAATATTCAATTTGGTCCCTCAAGTTTCACTCTTTTCATATTTGATCCTTGTTTTTTAAGATTCTTACAGTTTGATCTATACATTCATTTTTTTTTATTGTTAGTCCCTCGATGCTAGAAAATAAAGAGAAACTCATCATAAAAGAAGAGGAGAAGGAAGCTTTTAGGTGATCAAATTTCATCATCAATAAGTGTGATTTTAGTATATTTGGTTTTGTTTTCAGGAGAGAAACTCAATGGACATAGTTTCTACTTTTAATGATGCATGAAAGGTAGATTGGGACTCAATTTTTTTTTTTAATTTGGTGAGTTTTTTTTCCAATTAAAATGTGTTTTGTGGTTATGAATAAGGTTTTAGAGATCCATATAATGTTATATTCATGTTTTTGAAGGAAGAAAGATTGAAATTTGAGTTTTTATGGTCCAAAAACTTAGATTTTAATTTTTCGATCAATGAAGCCACTACTAGTAATTGAAAAATATATTAAAAGCAGATGACAAGTTATTCGCATAATTTTTCTTAATATATATATAAAGATGAAAATGTGTCATTCTCTCTTTTTAAAAAAGCATGAGATTAGCTTTCTAGACCTTCTCACTTCGAGTTAATCTTTCCATCTTAGATGTGCCTAAACTTTTTTAAAATCACCCTTATTTGTTTTTTTATTAATTTTAATAAGATTCACTTTAAATAAGTTTATTTGAATAATATTTAAATAATTACTTGATTATGCCATAGTTTTTAAATAATATTAGAGCCTTTTGTTTTATCATAATAATGCTAATAATTACTTTTTTTTTATAATAATTACATGAGTTTAATATACTTAATTATTTTTAAAAAATCTCTTCATAAAAATGCAATGGAAATAAAATATATATTTTTTAATTTTTTTTATTGAAATATTTTATATGGTATTGCTCATATTTATTATTTTTATATATTTTTATAAATTCACGTTGAAATCATTGATGTATGATTTTTTTTTATTGCAACTTGCTTTTAAGATTATGATGAGTTTTATTAAAAAACCAATATTTTTGATAAAAAAGAGACACGTTTACTTCTTATAAATAGCCATATTTTTTTAAAAAGAAATACATGAATAAGAAAATGGAGTTTTAATTAAAAAAATATACCTTTTCTTTTTATTTCAAATTAATAGAATTTTCTCAAATTTATATTTTAATTCCTTCCATTTTTTATTCAATAAACCACACTGTTAATGAAAAAAAAAAATACATTAATAAGAAAAGAAAATTTTGACTAAAAATATTCATTTTTCTCTAGAATTTAAATCATTGTTTTTTTTATGAATATTTATTTTTATTTCCATACAATTAAATAAATAACTTGAAAAGTTTCCTCATGTGAGAGGTCAAATATTTATGTGTGAATCTATTTTTTGTTTTTTTATAATGAAAATTAACTTTTTATTTTAGTTTTTAATTAGTATTAACAATATTTTTTTTTATGATTTATCAATTTATATATTTTTGGATTCATTGATATATAAAAAAATATATTCACAATACGGACACCTTTTTACATTTTAACTTGAAAACTTAGCTGTTGGCTAATGATCCATTACTTCAACATGCAAATGTCTCAATTGTCCAATTGAATGATTGAACAAAACCCATCAAACGAGCTCGTTGTTTTATAAGCTACAAGATTATATTAATCAAACATAAACTGAAGAAAAGTACAAAAAAACATCTTAGCTCGTTCAAAAATTACAGAGCAAGCAAGCTAAAGAAGTTGGTGGAAAATTTAGGTGGTTACTGCAAGATCCGATGTGCGTGGGTTAGATCTATCAGCTAAGTCAGAATATCTTAAGCTTTGCTGATTTGAGCGTGGATGGAAAGCTAGGATATAATCACTGCAGCACCTTTTCTTTCATCCTCAAATTTGTTTTTCGATCTCAAATAGATATATATAATTTGTTAAAATCTGTTATGTCTGGGGCAAATTAGAGATTTCATTACCAATCAAAATTTTTATTCAAAAAATTATTTTTATCCTCCTACTTTCTCTCATCAACCTTTCACAATTGAATTTTAATCTAGATGCTTATTTTTCAGTCCTTGAATTTAAAAAAAAAAAATCACTGGATCACAAAAAAGAGATCTCAAAAGTCATTGGTTGACATTGATTCCTGGCACAAAAAAAGGTTTATTTTGGTGTCAATAAGTTCCGTTTGAGAGGCAGAGTTTGATGATTGTTGTTTTGAACCTCAATATTGCATGAAAAATTAGATTGAAGCTGAAAAATAAAATTTTTACCCGGTTTGATTTCGTGTTCTTGGATCATTGTTTTTTTTTTTATAGCTTGATAAATTAGGTTTTTTTGCTGTTATAAGGGCGTCATTTAGGTTTCTTAGGAAACAAAATGTCAAAAAATTGTTTTTTAATCAAATAAACCAACCCATGACTTTCCAGCCACCATTGGTGACTAAAATCTGGGTAAGAGTAGATGATGCGTCACCTGTCTTATTTATTTAATTTTTTTAGAAAGGGATGAACAATAAGTTATCCGTCCCTTTCAAAAAGAAAAAAAAGGGTCTAGGCATGCGGGTCTGGGCTAGAGGCCCACATGCATGAGCCATTTTTTTAAGACCCAGACACGTTTGACCACTTTTTTACTTTTTTTGTCCTTTAATTTTTTTCCTTCCAATTACATCTTTTATTTTTTTAATTTTTCATCTATTTTTGTTTTTATATATTTAGATAAAAAATAAATTTTAAAAATAAAATTATTAAACTCAATGAAGTCTATGACTCAGGTCGCAAGTTTGACGATTTAAGCTACAAAACTTGGATCGATCCAATATGTTGTCGTTTTCTTTTTTTCTTTATTTAGTTTTTTCTTTACATTTCATCTTTTAACTTATTTTTTTTGTTAAAACTTCTCTATTTGTTTTTATCTTATCATATATTTAGGTAAGAAAAATTAAAAAAAACAAACAAACAAAATTGTTTAACCTAATAAAGTCCATGATTTAGGTTGTGAGTTTGGTTGGTGAAACCACGAAATCAAGTTGATCCAATATATTATTGTTCTTATCCATTTTAGGACTCCACATAAAAAAAAACAATACAAAATACAAAATAAAAAAAGTCGGGAAAATAAAAAAATATACATCAGTGGGAAGAATATGAAGAATGTCCAAAAAATTACCAAATACTAGTCATGGAGGATCAAAATATCCAAAATTGAAAAATCAACATTTAAATTTTGACTGATAAAAGCCCTATTGACAAGAAAAATTCAATTTAGAGAGGAAAATTTCAAAATTGGATGTTTAAGAACTCAATTGGAATATTTTTTTAGGGTTTAATTGAATTTATTAAAGGCTTAATTGCAAGAAAAATTGATGTTTGAGCTCAATTTGTACTTAAATTGGAAGGAATTGAAGTCTAAGGGTTGAATTGTAATTTTGAAAAGCAAATTTAGTCAATCAGGGGCTTAATTGTATAAATATGAAAGGTTGATAGGCAGTTATGGACTTGATTGAAGAAATTTAAAACCAAGGACTGAACCATAAAAGGCGTGAGACTTTAGGGGCTTAAATCGGAAAAATCAGGGGCCAAATTGAGACAAATGAAAGTTTGATGGTCAGTTTGCATACATCACCAATGATCGAATTGGAAAAGATGTTGAACTTTGAGGATGACAATTGAGTTTGACAGGAGTGGAATTACATGAAATTAAAAGTTGGGAGGCCATTACAGTTACAATTAAAAGAAATTGGAAGCACAGGGATGAAATTGAAGTTTGCCAAATCCTAAATTAAAAACCCTAATTTTTATAGTTTAACCTCAACAACACGTCACTCAGATTTAATGATGGGATTGAATGACGTGTCGTTCTGCCACGTCACTCAGATTTAATGATGGGATTGAATGACGCGTCGTTCTGCCACTATGTACCTTTTTCTTTGATTGTTTTGGCCGATCAAGTTGGCGCTTTTAAATGAATGAATATGAAGTTACAGACCTTCAAATCAAGCAAGGTTGGATCCAAATGAAAGGTGTATATTTTCTCTACCAACTTCAGGTGGTAGTCAACAACGATGACGTTGAAGCCGCTTTAACGAGGCTTCAAAACTGGTCAACTCAATTAGCTGTGACTGTGATACCCATTATATAAAAACAACCCATTTTTCATATGTTCACATTTCAAAGTTTCTTAGAGGGTTCTTATCAAGTGCTTAAAACCTTTCTCTCAAGATTAGAAGGCTAAAAAAACCTCACATTGGCCTCCAAGTTTTGTAAAAACCATATTTGAGTTTGTTACAAAACCACAATTGCAAAACAAACCAATAACAAATTCCAACTGTTGAAATTTATCCAAAACCCTCCCATTTTGATTACAGGACCAGACATTGATCAATCATTAATTGAATCCATAAAAAAACCTAGCAAAACCTTATAAATACCTTGGAAAATAAGAACAAAAAAAAAAGGAGGAGGGAGAAGAAGAGAGGAGATAAAATACTAAGAAAAAAACTTAGTTGTGAAGGTTCATGAGCTTAGCACATGTGTTTATTTAGCTTTGAAAGGTTTGAAATTTGTGGAGGTAAAGTTTTGCAAAAAAGAGCAAAAAGGCAACAACCACTGTTTTGAAGTTTCGAAGGTATAAACCTTCTCTAAATTGAGCTTGTATCTTGATTAATGCATAAAAAATATTGTTTTTCTTTGCTTAATCCTGCTTTGAGTTGGTTGTTACTATTTACTGGATGTTTAAAAAATGTTTTGATGTTTGTTTTGCTAAATTAGAATAGTTTGTGGAATCTACCAAATATGGCATTAGGTTTTTCTTATTTTTTTAAGGCTTGCTGACACATGTTCTTGGTTATATGGTCTTGTCTGAGTCTCGTGAAATGTTAAAGTGTCAATTTTGAATCTCACATTGTTGAATATGCTTGTTGTTTAGCTTTGACAGTTTTGAAGATTGAAACCTTATGCATGTTTTCTATTATTTTTTTGTTGTTTGTTTTGTTTTAAACATGCGTAGCTATGGTATGTGATTTATGTGAGTCGAAAGCAGTAGATTTAGAGGTCTAAAAGGTCATTTTCTAGGTTTGGCAGCTTGTTCTTCAATTCTAGGTTTTTCTGGGCAATGTTTTTGGAAAGAACATTGTCTTGGCTACTTGATTTTGACATATTTTTCTTTGTTCCTTTGCATCTACATCCTTACATGACATCATTAGCCAATAATCTAGGGTTATTTTGCATTAATAACTGTTAATTCTAGGGTTTGTGTTTTTGCATCAAACATATTTTGACCAAATCGTGATGATTCATTGATAATTGAAGTGAATGGCTACTAGATTATTGATTCTTGCATGATTTCTAACCTCTCTGTGCCCCTAGATTTGCTATATCTAGTTTGTTTTTCAATTCATGTTTTCTAGGTTCAAGAAGAACATTCATCGTGTTTTTCGTTTTTTTGGTGTTTGATCTATTTTCTTTATTTTTTTTTGGTTCTTGTGTTTCTCTTAATTTACTTATTTACTTTGTTTTGGTTTGTTTTTGGATCATAGTAGTGGTTTGTGGTTCGGTAGTTGAACCAAAGGTTTTAGGTCAACTTGATCAAGTCAGAATCAGGTCAGCTGGTAAGGTTCTATTTGGTTTGCCACTGTTTTGATAAAAGAAATTGTGACTTAAGAGCATATTTGACAAACATTCCTTTAGCCATGTTTTGACATTTTATTTTAAAGGAGAATGAATATTTGCCAAAAAAGGCCTTAAACAATAATAAAAACATAAAAAAATATTTTTTAAAAAACATACAAAGAGTTTTTTTTTTTTTTTTGTATATGACCAAAAATCCTTAAAATTATTTGAGCATTTTTTTTAAATCTAAAATATTTTGGCATGTTTTTAAAAAAAGATGTTACATGAATTTTACAACAAGTTTGTAAAATTCAAAAGAATTTTGGCCTATATTTCAAAAATATTAAAACGTTATTTTTGGCAAGAAAATATATTATTTATTTTTAATATAAGGATAAAAACCCTATAAAAGGTTTAATATCCAAAATACTATTAGGGATAATGATTTATAATTACTCACCTTTAATATAAGGATAAAAAAACTTGTACGAGGTCAATATCCAAAATATTATTGGAAGTAATACAACTAATTCACTTCTAATATAAAGATAAATAAATTAAAAGAATTTTATATAAAATATTACTTGGAATGACACGGTAGTTAGGATTCCAAGTTTATCATGAAAGAAGCCTCAATGACAATTGAGGGCATTTCAACCTTTTAGACCAAGCTTTTGACCTAGAAAAACCAGAGTTTGTTCATTGTAGCAAACCCATTATAGTAGACTGATAGAAATAGAAACACCATCAAACCATAGCAAATAAAAAAAACAATGCATATTATCTTAGGTAAGACGTACTAAGGGTGTTAATACATTTTATTTATGCAATCAGTCCCTTGCTTAGAATCTCTAAAAGATTGGTTAGGGTTCCTAGTAACTATAATACTAGGTGACGACTCTCTTATCCAACCAAAGACCTCCCGAACATGTTTGGAAAAGGGTCACTATGACGTCACGCTCCTGCGAGGAGGGTCTGGCAAGATGACAACTCCACTGGGGATCCTTGGATTGAACTTTGTTTTGTTTGTTTATGCTATGTAAAGACCGATGTTTGTTTATTTTTCTGCTATGATTGATTTACTATATTTAAGAGCTTTAACATGCATTTTGTATACTTCCTATCATGAATAATGTATTAAATATGATGAAAGGCATTTATACATCAATGATATTATTGGTGAGAGTATACATTAAAAAGTTTTAGGTTAAATGAGAGACTAACAATTTACCTTATGACTTAAGTCAATGTTTAAGTTTGTGTAAACCCCAACTTTACTCTGAGTATTTAGACTGGTAATGATTGGTCATGTTCCATTCTATTGCTTATTAAGCCCTTATATTGCCTTCACGAGGGTGATCACTAGGACAACAAGAGACCCTTTTTAGAGACCAAGTAGTGAACTTACCTTTTGTCTCACATAAAAGAAGTACTAGAACTATCTTTAAAGTGTATGCTCCCTACACATGTTTTGCATCAAGGCAAGCCCTTCATGTAGTATCTTGAGTTCAGGACTTGCGAGTGACACATTGATCGCTTTAGATTTTGGGCAAGAATCAAAATTTTTATTCATCATGCAAGAGTGATGACTATGTGTTACCCCCTGAAGGGCAAACCTGCATTTAATTTTCGCAAGCATATCATATTTTCTTGCAACATTGGATGTCTTTCATTTGCAGAAGAAATATAGCCCCTCCAATATCCAAATCCCTTTTAGAATCCACATAAGAGGATAAAAGCATGGACATCATGATGAAGGAGATATCCACACTCATATGCATGCTTAGAAAAGCTCAGCAAACGCTCTCCATGAAGATACCACAGAATGCTTCAAAACATTCAATAGAAAACCTCTTTTTGCAACCGGGGTTTCAAGTACCAGCAATATCATCATTCTCTTCCTCTCAACATCAGAAGATAAACAGTGCCTCTCCAAAGCTAGTGTATACTGAGAACCTTGAAATAGTCGACACAAATCTTGAAAAGCCAAACATAAAGAGGAGGAAGATAAGTATAGAACTAGCCTTAGTAAGAAGTGAAAGGGATGACTCACTAAGCCTATTATAGGAACAACAACACCTTTTTCAGGAATTGCATGATAAGCTAAAAGCCATGTTAGATGGCAACACAGAGCAAGATCACCAAAGAATTCTCTTGAGTTAATAATAAGGGCAAGATGGTTACGAAATCTTAAACAAGTAGAAGGTATCCTTGGCTACAAGTTTAGTAACAGAAAGTTGTTGGAACAAGCGTTCACGCATAACTCTTTCTCTAATAAGGAGCCATCTTTTAGGCATTTAGAATATATAGGAGATTCCGTGTTGAACTTTTTTCTTACAAAAGAATAGTGCTTCAAATGCCCGTATTTGTCACCAGGTATTCTAACATAACTTAGAGCAGTTAATGAGGGCACATATAAGTTAGCCCAAATAGCCTTTAAACACAACTTACACCGATATTTGCGCTGTAAAAAGCCTTTTCTAGAGGAACAAATTAGAAGATTATCAAAGGACATCTTACATTATCTTTTGTACTCCCATAGACTTTTTGAAGCACTAAAAACCCTAGCTGATCTGGTAGAAGCAGTTATAAGAGCTGCATATGATGATAATAAACAATCCTTTGACACAACATGGGAAACATTCAAGGGTGTAATAGAACCATTCATTTTCCTAGAAACACCAGGGAAACATCCTACAATTAAGCTGCATGAAACTTCCAAGAATAAGGGTCTCAAAATCGAGTTTGAGGATTTTTGGGATGAAGGATGGACTATGAAAGTCTTCATTAACTATTAATTTATGGGCAAAGGGGAGTGTGATCATAAAAAGAAAGCAGCTCATAATAGGGCAGCTAAAAATGCAATAGAAAAACTGAAGGAGACCTTGGAATGCAAGGTGCCTACATGACATATGCAGGCAATATTAGACTTTGTTGAAAGCTTGTTGTAATATAGGTTTTCAAGTTTTGGAAGACCATACTACACTTTTAATTTCAATATATTTGTCTATGTTATTGTTATTTTGAAATGAAGAGATGTTATTGCGAAAGTATCATTTGACATTTTTTTTTCTCTTTACTCCGATTAATATAATGAAAATTTATCAAAATGGTTGAACTCCAAGATGCATCAAGACACTAAGAAACACCTTCACCTTTTCAAAATATTATGACCAAATCAGTTTTATGAATTGAATTAGTTTCATTATATGTTTTTGGTTTTTATAGGATTAATTGGTTCTAACTTTCATTTTAAAAGGTTATGATAGTGTTAAGACTCAGGTTGCTGATTTGGTAGATTAATCAGGATTGATTCAAATTAATTCAATACATCACCGTTTTAAATTGTTTTTAGAATCCATGTTCTGAGATTTTTTTTAATTTTTTTTTTTTGTGTTAAAAGAAGTTTTGGTTGGACTTGCAGTGTAACATGAGACAATAACCTAGCCCAGTACAAATAGAATTAGGATTTTACTTTTTAAGCTATTCTATGTGCAAACAATATGTAGCTCGATAAAAAATTGATTGGTCATGCCTAGCCCAATTTGGAGCTCAGCCAGGCCGGGACAACCTATGTATTAAAAATATCTTGTTGAGACCTGCTCATTCATAGTTGTGTCTAGATCAACTTGTCAGGCTACCCAGTCCATGAGCATGTTTACTTGGAGCGAGGAATTCAGAGACTTATTATAGTGAGCAAGATACATTAGTTTTATTCAAATATTATTGGTAAGATATCGAAAGAGGGATTTGAGTAGATCGTTACCATGGTATGGTCAAAATAAATAAAAGAGGTCAACTTCGCAACATCAATTATGTTTTTGTTTGTCTCAAACAATGCTAACAAATATATTATATATACACTTATTTTTTTAAAATGATCATAATAAAGTTGATTTGTTATTCATTGTGAAAACCAAAACTAGAAATTTTGTTGAAATTGAAGTTGTTAAAGATAATAACAATGAAGTAACTAGATGAGACGATGTATTTCAAATGGATGAAGTAGTTGATACATTCTTTTTAATGATAGTTTAATTGCAACATCACCTTTTCTTGTTCAAATTGAAGAAATGACACAACTTTAGACCCTAAAATAAATCATATAAACCCTGAATTTCTTTTGTTTGCTGCTTTACATAGTAAGCTGTCCCGATATACCCCTCCATAACTAGTTCAAATCATATGAATTATTAACCCAAAATAATCAATATATATTACAATGCTTAAACATATTTTGCTTGTGTTAATCTTTTCCATTTTCCGTTACCTACTTGTTTTCTCACAGATAGGTGAAGAAAACGGAAAACAGGAGCTTTCTGTCACCAAATTATGAAGTCATGGCTTAAAAGTCTTGCAGGAAACTGTTTTGGGTGTAGAATTTTACAACCTGATAACTTGAGCACAAAAAGGTTTGTGCTAAAAATATAAAGAGGACTAACATTTAGTAGTAACCTGGAAAGTCTAGAGGAGCTTAGATTACAAAAATCCGTATGGTGAGCTTACAGATCACATCTGCCTTTGAATTTAATTAGGCTGTTGATCAAAAAAGGTAGCATCGGAATCATGCAACTTTTGGCCCCTAAATTCTATCACTTCACGTCTAGACTTTAAAACAGTTACGTGAAAGTCTGACATTAATCAATATATAATAATAATTGCAAGAGGTCGCTGCAATTAAGAAAGTGTCCCTGGGCTGAAAGCATCAGATTGATAGGTGGCTGAGCTGCTACGTACACAAAAAAATGCGACGGCAAATCAGCTTAAAAGGACAGTTAAATAACAGAAATAAATTCAGCTAATCTTCCTGTCTTTCTTTTTGAACAATCAATCTTCTTTTCTCGAACAATACCAAAAAATTAATAAATACAAATAAAAATATCAAAAAAATATTTTTATCGGTAAATTTTTGAGGGATTTTACCGACGAAAATATTTCCTCGATATATACCGAGGGAATTACTGTGGGAAAAAAAATTAAAACAAAGCAAAAAAAAATGATGATGTGTCAGGATTTACCAATAGTATTTATTCCGTCGGTAAATCTGTCGGTAAACTTGTTTACACTATTCATCATGTCAATTACAAAGGGAATCACCGACGGACAAAATCCGCTGGTATTTTCCAGAGAGCTCCAGAACTGTTCACTTTCCAATTGCACTGTTAATTGTTGTTCTTTACGGACAAAATCACCGACGGAATGAAAAGTCGTCGGTGTTATTTGGCGGTTTTCTGAAAAAATTCAATTGATTTAAAATTTTCATTTAAATATTATAGACAGAATCACTGACGGACTGAAAAATCATCGGTAATTGTTGGCGGTTTCTAAAATCTTTTTACGAAATTGAAAATTTAAATTAAATATTACCGACGGAATAATTAAGAAATATTAATATTCAATTATCCGTCGGTAAATCCGTCGCTAACGCGCCCCAATAAAAAGCCTGAGTCCCTTTATTTCACAAGAGACAGACTTATTTCTTCTTCTTCTTCTTCTACTTCTTCTTCTTCACTATATCTAAAAAACATCAATATCTATTTCTTTCTCTTCTTTTCTCTCCTCATCTCCTTCTCTTTTCCTCCATGCTCGGGTATGTCTTATTCTTCTTTCTTCTTTTATCCTCTTAGTTTTTTTTAATTAATATGCTTTACGAAATTTTTTCTCTCCCCTTAGCTTTACTTGCAACTACATTAAGGTAAGATTTTTCTTTTTTTTTTTCATGATTTTTTTCACTATATCTTCTTTTCTCTAGGGTTTTAAACCGATCCCTCAAAACGGTGCAGCAACCCTTTCCTGCAGTATATTCATTAGGATATCCAATTCAATATCTAGGCAGACATGTTATGGAAAACAAAGAACATGGAATAATAACATCAGTGCTAGTAAAGAAAGAATTCACAAGTATCAGATCGACTTCTTTAGAAGACAAAAGAGTGTCCAAAAACATTTCAAATAATCACATGTACAAGTATGAGGAACTAGCTTGTTCACCATTTTGTTGGGTTTTAGCCTTGAAATTCAGCTCGCTTAATGTCTATGTTGCATGATAAAATCTATCAAATCATTGTAACAATGAATCTCCCTAAACGGTATCAATGTATTGCAAACGTAAGCTCTAACGTTATGGAGGAAGTGTTGACAGCTTATTTATGGAGAGGTCATGGTAGTTATTTTTACAAGCTAGCTACCTTGTAAAGGAAAATGAGAAGAAGTAAACTGAACAAGATGACGGAATTGTGTATTCCCTTTATATGTAAGGATCAAGGAGCGACAGAAATCCCTATTTCTAATTTTATGAGCTTGTCATTTACTGATTATTGACATCAAATGACACCAGGAGTTCCCCCAAACACTTCAGTGGGAATATTGATGATATTGCTCTTTCATTCCAAAGAGTCCCAGTGAAGTGCTCAGGGGAACTCTAGGGGACACCTGATTTATGCACCATTGAAACTATACTATATAACTAATCCTTGATGTTTATATGCTCAGTATGGGTCATCAGTCATGCTATTTATAGGAACTGTTCTATACAGCAGCTAGCAATACATAGTGGACCTGGACGCAAAACTAAGTCGGATGGGGGGGGGGGGGCGGATTTGGTTATACTCTCTCCTATTCTATGATGATGTCTATCCAGCCTTTCCCTTTCATTTATTCGAGAAAGATCTTACTTAGATTCTAAAAGTATAAATGTATTACACGAAAAAGGTTCTATCCTTAATTTCGCACCAATGTGTTGCTGTCTTTGCATTGATCCAGCACTCCAACCAAGCATCTAGCTAGCATGAATCTAGACAGTGGGCAACAGTAGAGGAAGAGAGCAATTTCCTCTTCTCCATTTTATCCCTTATGAATCTTTAATTTCATCTTCATCCTTTTCTAGAATTTCCTAACATCAAATAAAGCTGGATAATGTATAAGAACGTGCGGAAAATTCATGGCCACTCACTCACTGAACCTAACTAGCATTCATCGAGTCCAAATTCTGACCAGATTCAATTTTATCATCTCTTCGACAGTTTGGTTCTCAAGAAACCTTCACCATATCATAGACAAATATTTAGCCTTGTTATTAGAAAAGTTAGTTAACAGAAAACACTTTTCAGTCAAAGAAAAATTTAGCTTGGTTTTCAGGAAAGTATTTTCCTTCTATTTTGAGCCGAAAACACTTTCCATAAGTTGTGAAAAAATTAGAAATATCGTGTTATTTGCTGATTATATCAAATTTGGTCATAAACTTTTGATTGCTATATATTTTGTTTTGATTTTTTTTTTCAATTCATCACTTAGAATTTGATTTAATTTGATTTTATATCAATTTTGGTTCTAATTTTTGAAATTGTTATTTACTTTTTTCTTATTATTTTCTTAATTGAAATTTTTTATCTATCAGATTTGGTTTTTATTTTTTATTCTTATTTATTTTATTTGAAATAATTTATGAAATTATATATATTTTTTAATTTCATCACCTTTCAAATTTTTATCTGTTAGATTGAATCTCTACTATTTTGATTGTTATTTATTTTATTTGAGATAATTTATGAAATTAAATTATTTTTTTCAATTTCATTCTCATTCAACTTTTGAATTTGTAAGATTCGTTCCTTATTATTTTAATAAACTTGAAAAAAATATTAATAAGTTATTTTCCAGCTCATTTTCCATAACATAACCAAATAATGAAAAATATTTTCCAACTTATTTTTCATAATACCACCAAACATCGAAAAATAATTCACTTTTTAGGAATTTATTTTTCAAGAAAACAACTTTTCAAGAGAAAACTACTTTCCAGCAAACAAACGAGGCCTTAGTTGTAACAAAGAAATAAAGTGCATGTCGGGTTCTTGACCTTGGAGATTCCGTGCCCACTTCTGACCTATTCTACTCTCTTAATTGATAAGGCAAAAGAACAAAAAGACAACATCAGATAATAAAAAATAGAAAATAGACTGAATTTGGGTTAAAACACAAATTACTCTAAAACTTTATTTAATTTCTGCAATAATAATATGACCACGTTTGCCCCTATAGAGGTTTACGATGACATTTATAAACTAGACAAACTAACCTAAAATAAGAAACAACATCAAAATCCTAAAATATAAAGGAAAGTAACATAAAATCCAAAAATAAATAATTTCAAAAAATAAGTACGAAAAATAACAAAATTGATCCGAACAACAACTTCCAAGCCTAATTTCAGGAGATATAAGGTTTGATGAGCGACATAGTGGCTTAACAAAGGAAAACAACCTATAGAATCTCATATTAAAATTTGAGCCCGATCCAACAGTCGAACATTTTACTATCGCCATTTTAAGCCATTATCTTAATTTAACGCGATCAAACTTTCTGTTGGATCTAAACCTATCCCATTGGTCCATGAAAACATTTAATATGCCATTCACATAATCTATTTGAGGCAGATCCTTATATAACTGCTAAAAACCTCAAATGTCTACAAACATGACTACATCATTTTTAACGAGTTGGAAAGAACTCATACTCGAGTTTTGGGCATTATATTGTCAATGTTGTTGATCATTTTTGAACCTTTGTTGTGCAATAGACTCATATAAAGTAGGTTAGAAATCAATTCCCAAACACCACCTTTAATCTTGAGAGACCCATTACTAATCATCAATGACTTTTTCCACTCCAAACCCTTTCCAAACTCTTCACCTCCTCTTTCTCTCTTACTTCCTATTTTGTCTTCTCCTTCTCCAAAAATCTAGATGAAAACAACTTATTCTTACCATTTCCTTCAACAATTGCCTCTTTTCTTTTAGGTGCCAATAATATATGTTTTCTTTTTATATTGAGGGTATACGTAATACGCCTCCCATCAAACACAACATTCCTATGTTATTGCCAATCCTTTCCTTGCTGTATATGATACGCATCCATAGCCATCAAAGTACACCAAATATTATCAAAATATTTTTTACCTATGAAAAATGAAATAAAATAGTGTTTGTCCTTGATTACCTATTATCTTCATTCATCCATTTCAGTTTATAGGGGGTGGGGTGTTGTTTTGTTTTAAGCTGCAACTTCTCTACTTCAGTTGACACTACATTCTCACAATTATCACTGTTAATGATTAGAATGCATACCTTGTCATCGATAATACAAGTTGTTTGGAAGATGTTAGAACACAACCAATTCTGTTTCAAATCACCCTTAAAAGATGACAATATGATCTTTCGAACAACTAGAGTAGTGTTGCCATCTCCATTTAAAATCTCTTAACTACTATCAAAATCATCATAAACAAGATTAGCCACATCATCCACAAGCTCCTCTATCAACATATTTTTTCCTAGACGACTCTTTCATTTGCTACACTACTTGCTCGATGCCCCAATTCTCCATAACTATAACAACGAATCTTGAAAGCTAAATAAGAATTCTAACCAATTGTCTATTAATTTTGCTGAGTATATCTATTTTTGGGAGTGGTTGGTCAGATTATTGTTGGACCTTCCTTTATTGTACTGGTATGCCTAAAAACCTTTGTTTATAGCCTTAGCAGCTTGCTGCTTCTGCTTCTCCACCATCAAGACCCATTGATATACCTCTAAAATTGTCCACGTCCTGGTTGGATTGTCCTAACCCACTTGGATATCTTTCCACCAACTATTCTTTCATTTCTGTCAAGTCATTCCTAGCCAATGATTAATAAGATTTATCAATATAATCGTAGATAGATTTACCTCCTTGTTTTAATGTGTATATCCTTTAGTACAAGGTATAAGTATAGCCAAATGAAAGGTAGTGCTCCCTTAACTCTATTTTTTTTTCCAATCATTGATTCCCATCTTCCTTTGCATCTTTCGTGTTCTCTTTAACTATTTTCATGATGCATGTCACATCATGGTGGATGTCAAAGATAAATAAATTGATTATTAATTTTAGAGTCACTACATAGCAATTAAGAAAACTAGAGATCCTAAATAGACATTGGCTTGTTCAAAGATTCACGTATTATATTAGTTATGCTTAAAGAAAGGTAGACATTATCCTTACCGCATCCTTTCAATGAAAGGTTATTGTTATTTGTGTTTTTTCTAAATTATTCTACTTTTGAGCTTAATCACAATTTTGAAACCTAAAACTTTTAAGCTTATTCATAATTTTGAAACCTAACGTTGATCTATAAAAATAAAAGACTCGTTGAAAATGATGTTAATCCCTAAAATTGGAGATTTTATCAATTTTGGATTTCTTTAAAATTTATTTATTTTATTAATCCCTATAAAATAAATAGAAGATTCCATTAAGTTTGAAAGAAATTTTGACATTAATCTCTATGAATAGAAAATTTCATCAAGTTTTAATTTTTGATGAAAAATATTAATGGTAATTCGGAGATTTCGTTAAGTTTTTGAAATCTAACAAAAAAATTAATATTAATTCCTTTCAATAGAAAATCTCATCGGAATTTTTTTTTAATGGATAATGATGTTAATTAATCCCTATTTGTAGGAGATTTTATCGAAATTAGTGAATTTTGTTTTTTATGTTTTTCATGTGTCAGCCCAGTTATAAAACCCCAAGCATGCATGTAAAATATTTTTGTATTTGTTTTTTGAAAATTATAAAAAATGATAAAATATGCGAAATATATCTTTAGGATTTTTCTTTTCTTTTAAAAGAACACAAAAACAGGCAGGGAGACGGTTAGCTCTTGGATTCACCGAGAGGTCAGCTCGTTAACTCTCCAACAGCCACTAATAAATCGAAGAAGAAAAGAGGCTTTTAAAGATCCACTGGTCAAAACCTCAACATAAATACTTAAGACATGGAATGAACCTGGGCATCTCAGCTTGGTTTTCTTTTCGTTTATTTTAAACCACAACTAGATGATTTTGAGTGTAGACACCACCATGATAGTCCTACACTTTCATCATCCAGGGAAATAACATGACCAAGGCTTCATCAATACAAAAGAAGAAAAGTTGCAATCTTTCCAATGGTCAGCTACTGCTGCGTTGCTGCTACTGCCACTCAAGTGTATGAGTTGACGGTTCCTCTTCTCTTCTTTCTAGGATTTTAGAATGCTTTGGAGCAAGGGAGGAGCTAGGAATTTTTGCTGATTGTAATATCAATTGCAGAAGATGAGGTTCGAGTTGATAAACAGGAGAAGGCCGCGGGCTTAACAATAAAATTTTAATCCAAATACTTTATTCAAAATATTAAAAAAATAAATTTAAAAGTATATAAAATTAAAGTAAAAGTAAAAATAAATTCAGTATCGAAATTACACCCCTCGATGTTTTGTGGAATAGAATTCATCTATAATCGAATCTGAATCGATATCTTTAACAAGCTCTCGTTCAAATTAAATTATCATTAAATATGCTAAGAACTCCTCTTTTATTTTATTGTGAAACACATTTTTAACATGCTTTATAGCTGAAAATTCTCACTGTTTGGTGGTAGTGAAAACATTCAAAGTCAAAATAAGACGAATCAATCTATTAATCAAATGATTGTGTTGCAACTTATTTATTTCAATTAATCCTTGACATAATTTGAAAATGGTAAACATATTTTGAAAGCTCTCATGATGAATCACATCAATCTGATAATACTCCAGCTAAGATCTCAAATAATGCATCTCTTATTCATTGAAATCTTTAGAATAAAAATTATCAATAAGCTTGCAAATAACATCATTTTTCTTTAAAGTTGTGTTTAGGTTCTAAAACAAAGCTAAATACAAGAAGTTTCATTATCCCATCATTGAATCTAGAATTCAACTCTTCCAACTGAAAATCTATTGCTGAGTTAAATATATTATAATGATAATGTTAGTAAACTGTCATCAATCCTTGTTGCTAACATGAACGATCTATAGCCTTTTATATGAAACATTTATATGAGATACGCCAATCTCTTATTGTGTGCAAATAAATTGCACATATGTAAGGAGAATATAAAATCCAATATCTTTTAAAGTTGCTTTAGTAGCTGAGATAAAATTGAGTTGAATTTGTGTGATGGATAGACCATACAATAAATGAAATAAATGAAAAAAAAAAAAAGGTGTGTTGCTTTTGTTAAATTTTATGAGTTAAATATGCAGGGAAACAAGAAGTAATCTAGCACGAGGAGGGATATAATTTTCAACTTTGGCTCTCTTAACTCAAAAAGATAGTGGTTTTAATTAAAAAAAAATGGCTAATTTTATGAATAAAACATGTTTTTCTTGAGCTAATTTAGTTAAGTGTAACTTAAACTAATTTAATATTAATAAAAAAATTAATAAAATCTTGATCTGAATTATAGCACACCCAAGTCGTCAATGTAGATCCGCACTTGCTTTGGAGGTGAGATTGCAGTGCTGAGCTACCACCAAAGTAACCTCTTCTATCCATTCTTCTCTCTTCTATCTTCTCATTACTCTCACTATATTTCCAATGGGCTTTCCTCTCCAAGCTTTTTTCTAGCGTTGCTTTCTAACTTTCTCTCTTTTTGGTTCTATCACTTTCGTTTATTTTTTTAATAAAAACCTAAAAAACACCCCCCCCCCCCCCCCCCCCCTCCTCATCAGAGCTTGGGCACCCTTATATAGAGCCTTAAGAACCTTCTATGCCATGTCTTTGTGGCCTCATTGAAGCCGTTCCATCCTTGAGTCGATCCCTGCCCTCCATTAAACTCCAGCTGTATTGGTAGTATGGCTGGATGGGCAGCATGCTTTGGCAACATTTAAGGGGCTGCAAAGTTTGTATTTTATGGCTGGAGTACGAATGCAAGGCTGTAAGGTAGACATGTTTGTTGCCCTGTTTGGTGAGATGTGAGGAGGATAATGCAGCCAAGAGACCTATACTCACGCTGGTTCTTTTGTGGCATGGCTAGGAAGAACGAAAGAGGCAATGAACCGTAAATTGGAAGGTGCCATTTTTGCATTTTGAAAAAATTAGGTTTTTCAATTTGGTCCCTCGTCCCCTTTTCAATTTCAGACCATATCTTGTAGAAGTTTTCAATCAAGTCCTGATTTGAATCCCAATCCTAAGAACCTTTTCAGTTTCACCCCTGGCATTTTCAATTGGACCCTTGATCTTCAATATTTTCTCCAATTAAGCTCTCCATTGGTATAAATGGACTCCCAAACTTCACCATCTTGTCCCTTTTAGTCCACCAACTTCTAATTTGTGCAATTCTAACCAATTTAGTCCATTTTCAGCCTTTTCCTCTACAAGACTTCCAAATTGTCCTTCCTAATGATATTCACACTAGTTGTGGATTAAATGCTTGTCTATTTATAATACAAAATATTTTTTAAGTTTTTAATGTTTTGGATTTTTAAAAGAACTTACCCTGAAAACATGAGAAATTTTAAGGAATCTAAAATTAAGTTATAATAAGGCAGAATCTCTACCCTTTATTTTTCTAGAATATATCTGTTAAATAATATTTATGTAGACTTATTTATTAAGGGTAGAATAGTATTTTCAGTTTAACCTATATATACTTTCTTTGTATTTAGGTTAACACTAAGCACTCTTAATAAACAGATCATTGAGAATTGTAGCCTCCTTTTTATGTTTGATCTTAATTATTTTAACATGGTATCAGAGTTGGTTTTATGGAACGAGGCTTAATCCCGAACACAGCTCTCGCGGATCCAACTAATTAAAAATTAGGAAAAAATTAATTAAAAAATTTTTGGAGTGATATTTTGTCTTCTGCTTCTACAAAATTTGGTATTTCATCTTCCCTTTAGCTTCTACAATTTGATATTTGCGTTAAGTTTCTGCAAATATTTTGTTTTTCGTTGCTTTTGCATTTTGGTTCTCTATGATTGTTGATTATGGCTACTGAAAGAGATGATTCACTTCAGTCTGTGAGTGTGAGGTTGGATGAGAAGAACTATTCGTATTGGAGCTATGTTATGAGAAATTTTCTTAAGGGTAAAAAGATGTGGGGATATGTCAGTGGAACCTATGTGGTACCTAAAAATACTGAGGAAGGAGATGCAACTTTGATAGATGCATGCGAAGCAAACAATGCAAAGATCATTACTTGGATCAACAACTCTGTTGAGCATTCCATAGGTACACAATTGGCGAAGTAAGAGACAATAAGGGAGGTTTGGGATCATTTGCAACAGTTATTCATGCAACCAAATTTTGCAAAGCAGTATCAGTTAGATAATGACATACGAGCTCTTCACCAGAAGAATATGAGTATTCAAGAGTTCTATTTTACCATGATAGATCTTTGGGATCAATTGGCTCTTACAGAATCAGTAGAATTAAAGGCATGCGGTGCTTATATTGAGCGTATAGATCGCAGCAACGATTGGTACAGTTTTTAACAACACTTCACAGTGATTTTGAAGGGCTTAGAGGTTCAATACTGCATCGCTCTCCACTGCCTTCTGTTGACTTGGTTGTTAGTAAGTTATTGGCTGAAGAAATACATCTTCAGTTGTATTCTGAAAAAGAGTATTCTATCTACTTCGAATCCTTCTGTACTAGCAGTACCCTCTAAGTAATTCTTTAATCACCAGCATAAGCCTTACACAAGGGTTGGCTTCGATGAGTGCAGTTTCTGTAAGCAGAAAGGTCATTGGAAGGCTCAGTGTCCTAAGTTGACACAACAAAATCAAGCTTAGAAGCCTGGCAGTCAGTCACAATCTAATGCTCATAGACCACCGCAGGGTTATAAACCACCACACCACAATACCGCAGCAGTAGCTTCTTCAGGCTCTATTATCGATCCTAGTACTTTAGTTGAGCAATTTCAGAAGTTTCTCTCCTTGCAGCCATAAAAAATGTTCGCTTCTTCTTTCATAGGTCAGTTACCTCATAATTCCTTAGGTATGTCACATGTTGAATGGGTTTTGGATTTTGGTGCTTCACATCATATGTCTCCAGATTCTTCATCTTTTACCTCTATTTTCCCTTCACCCTCCATTCCTGTTATAACTGTTGATGGCACTCCCATGCTCTTAGCAAGTGTTGGTTCTGTTGTCACACCTCACTTGTCTCTTCCTAATGTCTATCTTATTCCGAACCTCAAATTGAATATTGAATCTTGCTTCTGTTGGTGATTATTTAGTCATTTTTTCCTTTTCTTTTTATTGTGTATAGGATTTGCAGTCTCAGAAGCTGATTGGGACAGGCTGTATGGAGAATGGACTATACATTTTGGATGAGTTAAAAGTGCCAGTTCCCGCTGCTGCTACTACTACTGTTGATTTGTCTTCTTTTCATTTGAGTCCTTCATCTTCTAGTTTTTATTTATGGCATTCTCGTCTAGGACATGTTTCATCTTCTCGTTTGAGATTTTTGGCATCCATATGAGCTTTAGGAAATTTAAAAACTTGTGACATTTCTGATTGTAGTGGATGTAAACTAGTGAAATTTTCCGCTTTACCTTTTAATCAAAATATTTCTGTTTCTTCTTCACCATTTGACTTGATTCATTCTAATGTATGGGACCTTCTCCTGTTGCCACAAAAAGAGGGTCTCAATATTATATCTCTTTTATTGATGATCATACTCGTTATTGTTGGGTTTATTTAATGAAACATTGTTCTGAATTCTTTGAGATATATGTAGCTTTTTGAGCTCTTATCAAAACTCAATATTCTGTTGTGATCAAATGTTTTAGGTGTGATTTGGGTGAGGAATACACTTCTAATAAATTTTATCAATTGCTTGCCTTAGATGGAACCATCCACCAAACTTCATGTATAGATACTCCTGAGCAAAATGGTGTTGCTGAAAGAAAACAGAGGCACATTGTCAAAATATGTTATAGATATTCTATAGCAGGCTAGACTTATTGATAACAAGATTGTAGATACTCCTATTGAGGTTAATGCAAGGTACTCTTCTTCTGATGGTTTACCTCTGATAGATCCTACTTTATACTGTACTATTGTTGGGAGCTTGGTATATCTCATCATTATTCGTCCAGATATTGCATATGTTGTTGATGTTGTTAGTTAGTTTGTTGCTTCTTCTACTATTGTTTACTGGGCAGCTGTTCTTCGTATTTTGCGATATCTTCGGGATACAATTTTTCAGAATCTTTTACTTTCATCCACCTCTTTCTTGGAGCTGCGTGCATACTCCGATGCTGATCATGGTAGTGATCCCACAGATCGCAAGTCTGTTATGGGGTTTTGTATCTTTTTAGGTGATTCTTTTATTTCTTGGAAGAGCAAGAAACAATTTATTGTTTCTCAATCATCCACCGAAGCAGAATATCATGCCATGACATCTACTACCAAAGAGATTGTTTGGTTACGTTGGTTACTTGGTGATATGGGAGTTACCAAAGAGTTCTATTCAGATTGCTCACAACTCAGTTTTTCATGAACGAACTAAGCACATTGAGATCGATTGTCATCTTACTCGTCATCATCTCAAGCATGACACCATTACTTTGCCTTTTATTCCTTTTTCCTTGTAGATTTCTTTACCAAGGCGCATTCCATCTCTCGTTTTCGTTTTCTAGTTGGCAAACGCTCAATACTTATAGCTGCCACATCATGAGTTTGAGGGGAGATGTTAAATAATATTTATATAGACTTATTTATTAAGGGTTGAATAGTATTTTCAGTTTAACCTATATATACTTTCTTTGTATTTAGGTTAACACTAAGCACTCATAATAAAGAATTCTAACCTCCCTTTTGTGTTTGATCTTAATTATTTTAATAATATCCTCTCATATTTTTTATATATAAGAGGGTATACCACTTGATTTTCTATAAGGTTCTGACTCTATTGATGCTATTCAGGTATTTTCTTGGTTGCATCATTTTATTCAGTTTATATCGTATTTTTTAAAACTAGTTCATGCTGAAACTGATCGGGTTCTTTTTAGAGGAAAGCTAATTTTAAGGTTTTTTTTATTTGAATTTCAGACTTTGCAATAACAAGTTAAAAATAGGGTCAAGTGACAATTTTATCATTAATATATCATTAATATTTCATTTTGGAAAGGTAAAAATGGTTTACTCATTAGTGTTTGACACTATGGTTGGAAAATGTTTTTGAAAAAATTTAAAATTTTTTTATTTTTTATTTTTGTTTTAAAATGATATGTTTTTTATGTTTTCAGATTATTTTGATGTATTGATGTCAAAAATAATTTAAAAAATAACTACTACAAAACACAAGAACAAGAAAATGCAGCAGTTTTGGAACTATGAAGGGGGTTGTTGAGTTTAAGGCTTGAATTCCCGTCAAATTTTATATCCTAGCATTTTGTCTTGGAATCATGAGCCTGGATCCGTTTATTTTCACAGTAACTAAACTTCTTTTACCATTGATCAAAATCTTCATTGGTTCAGTGGCAAGAGGAAGAAGGGAGAAGTAGGGTACCGGGGGTTGTAGAATTAAAGCTTCAGCCTGCTTTTCTTTGGGAGGAGGATCAACGCCTACTCAAGGACTGAAATTTTCATGCTTGTTTTTCCGGCTTGTTGAAGGTTAAATTGAGTTGCAACAGTGGACCTCTGCCTTATCACTTTTTTGGTAGGGTCCTTTCAATTTTTTGGATAAAACTTGTTTGGAATTTAATTTTCAACATGAACATTTTAATATGATATATTAACATAATTTTAATAAATTATGAGTAAATAAAAAATTAATCTCAAAGAATTCTTCGTTGATATGTTTTGGTGAAACCTAAAATTCTCCAAAACACTTTACCCCATATCGGAAAAAAAAAATTTCTTAATGTTTATAAAGTGGATAATTAAGAAGTTAAAATTAAGCACAAAGAGGTCTAAAGGAAAGTAGGCTTTAGGTTTAAACTCACATGCGCGCGCAAACTTGGACTAGTTCACATAGCTTCGAGTCGGGCCTGAGTTTAAGTTTATTGTAAAATAAAATTTTATATTAGAAAATATTATTTTTTTTCCAACTTAAATTTGAACCTAGGCCTAGTCCATGATGAATTATTTATTTTAGCCCATTAGTTTGTCCAATTTATGAAATAAAGAATCTGATAAGTTTTTTCAAAACTCTTTTAATAATACATGAGTAAATTTTCATTTTTAATTTTAGTTTATTGTGGGTAATCAAAGATGTTAGTGAGAGAAGTCCATAACTTTTAGTTCAAAAAGTTCTCAACAAAAAAGGGTTAAAGAAAAGAGTTTAGGGTTTGCTAATTCTGCATTGTTTTGATAAAATATGAAACTTTTCTTCACTTAATTTTCCCGCATTACTTTCCTAGTTTTAAATCCTTATTTCCTCTTAAAATTTCCTCATAATCTAGAGTTTAGGTTGAATCTTTGTAAAGGGATAATTAAGTACTATTTTCTAGGTTTATTAGACCTTGTTTAGGAGTGTATCTAAACAAGATGACATTGTTGGAATCCTAGGAGGTTTATTAAAGAAAAAACTATTGCATCGAGAAACAAATAAAGCCTTAAAAACAAAAGATTAATCCTCAACAACAACAAATCTTGATATATTTTACAGTGTTTCAACAAGTAAGTACCTCTATTTGATTTTGTTTTAATTCTTACAAAGATATATGTACCAATACTAAGCATAGTTGAATCTAAAGAACTAATAAATAACATCAAATCATTAATAACATGCATCAAGTTTCAAAATTCATACTATTTGGATTCAAAACTTGATATTTTTAACATCTATATGCCAAAATATAATTGTATGAACCATGGACTTGCACTAAAAGACATCAAATTGATCAACATGTTTCTAAAATCTTTAACTCACAAACAAAAGCAGCTTATTGTTTTATTACAAAACAAATTCAAACACCAATCAAAATATCTCAAATACATCATCAACATGCTATTGAGCTAAAAACATAGAATCAAACAAACATCAAACCCAAGAATCATGCCTTTAGTGCAAGCTTAAAACAAGAATAAAACTAAAAATAAAACTATCATAACGAAAGCTTGAGCAATCTAAAACATGCTTAAAAAAGGAACAAAAACGAAACAAACTCTGTCGAAAAATATCAGATTTTCCAGCACCAAAATCAAACCAAAAAATGCAAGATAAGTTCAAACAACATCAAAAAAGGTTTAAACATTAAGAAAGCATGAATAAGCAGGCCACATGGACTTCACCCTTGAACATTTACATGGTTATACCTTCTCTAAGCTTGCTGGCTATAAATTATTGTTTTCTTTCTCTTTTATTTCCTTCTTTCCCTTTCACTATCTTTTTCTTCTAATGTTGGTTAGACCTTCTATATTAGGCTTTTAAACCTTTACACAAGAGTCTTTTCATAGTGTGTTTCTCTATATTTTTCCTCTCTCTCCTTTTTTTTTCCAGGGTATAGGGTCTCACTAGGGTTCTTGATGGATTCAAATATAGACTGATCAAAGCTTAGCCCTCTAATTAGAATGAGAGGGTTATGAAAATATTAATAGTTGTGCAACCTCTGTCCTTCAATGGTTTCAGAATGGAGGTTTTATAACAAATTTGCCTAAGTGATTTTCTTTTGCTTAGAGACAAAGGCATGCATCCCTCACCTTCTGATTTTAGATGAAAGATTTATACCCTTAATAAGAACCTTTTGAAAAATTTTAAGTGTGAATACAAGAAAAAGTTGAGTGGTTTTGCACAAATGAGTATCTTAGTCGAGGCTGACTGAGTTGACCAATTTTAAAGCTTCACTGGAGCAACTCCGATGTAAACATCATTGGAGACCACCTGAACTTGGTAAAGGAGAAGCATACATTTCGATTGGATCCATTATTGCTCAATTTAGAGGTCTATAGTTTAAAATTTATTTGTTTAAAGGTGTCAACTTGATTAACCGAGAATCTGAAAATGCAGTGATGACTGATTAGAAACAAAATGTTGTTGAGTTTGTTGAAAAAAAATGGAATGTAAACGTTTGGTGGGAGTAACTGATCTTTGTAGAGGGGACATTCTCAGTTGAATGGTGGTAGTTACAACCCTAAAGGTGGCTGAAAATGCCACATTCATTTGCCTGAAGGTGCCTACTCGATCAACCAAAACTGCCAAAGAAAAAGCTAAATAGTAGCCGAACAACGCGTCATCTAGGTTAAACCTTAGAAATTATGGTTTTTAATTTAGGATTTGAAAATTTTCATTTTAGTTTATGTTCTTCCAAATTGCGTTTACACTACCAGAAATTCATCTAAAACCAACAAACTTACCGATGAAATTTTTTTGTCAGTAATTTGCGGTGATATTTACCGACCGATTTAAATCCATTGCTAAAACCATCGATATATACCGATGGAATCCTAGACGAAATATAAAGAATTTTGAAAAACAAAGCGGTGTGATGATGTGGGAGTTTTTATAGGCGAATTTACCAGTGGAATTACAGAGGGATTCAAACCAGGATCTTCGTACAGTGATGTGTCTATTGTACCAGCAGAATTGTCGATGGAATCACCAACATAAAATATATGTCGGTGATTCTATCGGTAAACTTTAATATATCACCATGCTATCAACCTTGCCCTCCCCTATTTCTCCTTCTTCTTTTCCATCCCTGCATCTAAACAAACTCTCTCCTCCCAAATTGCAATTAACCACCCCCCAAAACATCCCTTACTTCTCAACACAAATCATCCTTCTTTGTTTTTTATAGTCACAGTATCCGTGTCCTGATTTATTGTGGATTTTGTCATTTTTTGTAAGTAAATCTATCTTTTTTAATTTTAACATTAAAATATCAATTTTATTATTATTTAATGTTTTTTTTAGTATATGTATTTTGTTAGGGTATGTACATGTTTTATTGTTTTTTCTCAAACAAACTTGTAGTATGAATGAATAATTTTATACATGTTATGGTTTGTTTTAGATTCTGTAAAATTATATTTATTTGTAAATTGTTGAAACTTATGTCGAAGTACCAAATTAGATGTGTTGTCATGAAATAAATAATAGCTTGTTTAACAGGTCCATTTTAATTTTTATCAATGTTATTGTGGAGTTGTAATCTCCGTAAATTTATATGTATAAATTTCTATGGACGTTGATAATTGATAATGAATATTTAAGAGAAGTTTTAATTAGTTTGTTGTATAATCTCGAGCTATACCAATATTTTTATAAATTTATTTACTTAACATAGTTAATTAATACATGTTGTCATCATTATTGTATAGAGGTTCGATAGTAGTCATGGATGATCGCTCATGGATGTATCGAGATTCATCCCAAGGATTAAGGATGATGGATTATTGTAATGAGGTTCAGGGTTTTATTAATTTTGCAATATCTATTCCGAGAAATTTTAATGGAGGCGGTATTAGGTGTCCATGCAGAAAGTGTAAAAATAAAAAGTTTTTACATCTAGATGTTGTAACAATATATCTTCTACACAAGGGGTTCATGGAGGATTACCTGTGTTGGTATGCACATGGAGAATTTTTTTTTTGTAAGGAGAGAATGGTAAAAAGGATGGCTGGGTCAACTTTTTGTGCTAGCAACGTGCATGGAGTTGTAAATAACAATAGTAATTCTTACAAGAATATGGTTATGAATGCAATGAGAATGAATCAAGGTAATGCCAGTCAATGTCTAATTATAGAAGAAGAACCTAATGCAGACGTAACCAGGTTTTTTGATTTGTTGAAAGATTTTGATGAACCATTATGGGATAGTTGCACGAATCACAGTAAATTATTGGTCGTTGCATAAGTGTTCACCATCAAGTCGGATTGTGGGTTAAGTGAGACCGGTTATGACAGAATTATCAAATGGGCGAGAAGCATTATACCTGAAGAGAATAGGCTAAAAGAGAACTTTTTTGCTGCTAAGTCCATGATGGAACCCATCGGTTTAGGATACCAAAAACTTAACGTATGCCCTAACTTCTGCATGTTGTACTACCTTGAAAATGCTGAGCTGACTGAGTGCATGACATGTAGGCATTCCCGTTACAAACCCAGAACTGACATGGAAAAGACTCTCGTGGCATATAAAAAACTTAGATACTTCATAATCACACCTGAACTGTAGAGGTTATTCATATCACCAAGGATTTTTGAGCACATGACATGGCACCAATTCCATGATGTAGTTGATGGAGTGATGGTACATCCTTCTGATGGTGAAGCATGGAAACACTTTAACAGTGTGCATCCTTACTTTTTAGCTGAATCAAGGAACATGCATATTGGGTTATGTACAGACGAATTCAACCTATTTAGGTCATTGTTGCTCCTTATTCTTATTGGTCGGTCATACTTACGGTTTACAACTTGCCACCAGGAATGTGTATAAGGTCAGAGTTCATGTTTTTATCTACGGTGATACCCGGTCTAAACAGTCCGGGCTGAAATATAGATGTTTGTCTTCGACCATTAATTGATGAGTTAACGCAGTTGTAGTCTTTTGGAGCTTTGACTTATGATATATTGAGAAAACATAATTTTATTATGAGGGCGGCTTTGATGTGGATTATCAATGATTTTCCAGCTTATGGAATGGTTTCTGGTTGGAGCACGCATGGAAAACTAGTATGTTCATACTTCATGGAAAACAATAAGGCATTCATGCTAACAAACGGAGGTAAAACTTTTTTTTTACTGCCACTGACATTTCTTGCCAATGAATCACAGGTACAAAAAGAATAGAAATGATTTATTTGTTGGCAGTGTTGAAAAGGATATTGTACCCCCGCACCTTTCTGGTGAAGAATTGCATGACGCTGTATCAGAGTATGACGACATTGTGTTTGGTTTTCAATGTGGTAAACAGAAGTTTCCTGGTTTTAGTTTGATCCACAACTGGATAAAACAAATTATTTTCTAAAAGATTTCTTATTGGATGATCAATCTCCTTTTCCATAACCTTAACGTCATGCATATAGAAAAGAACGTGTTTGAGAACATTTTCAACACTGTTATGGATGTGAAGGGGAAGACAAAGGACAACATTAAAGCTAAAATGGATATAGCATTGTTCTATAACTGTAAAAATATGAAGTTGGTTTTTGATGGGTCATGGGTCACAAAACCCAGAACAAGCTTCGTGTTAGAGAAAAATACACAACTACTAGTCTACCAATGGCTTAAGAGTCTGTATTTTCCCAATGAACATGCCTCGAACATATAAAGGTTGGTTAATTTAGAGGAATGCAGATTGTATGGAATGAAGAGTCATGACTACCACTTGTTTATGCAAACACTCATTCCATTAGCTTATCGTGATTTCTTGCCAAAAAGGATATAGGATGCATTCACGAAGATCAATCATTTCTTTAGAGATATATGTTTTAGCAAGTTGCAGACATATCACGTTGAGACGCTTGAAATGAATATCGTTGAGATAATATGCAAACTTGAGATGATATTCCCTCAATTATTTTTTGACTTGATGGAGCATCTACCCATACATTAACCATATGAGGCAAAAGTTGGAGGCCTAGTCCAGTATAGATGGATGTATCCATTCAAGAGGTTAGATATCCAATGTAATTATTAAAGTATTTTCATTGTTAATATTTGTTTAATTCCAAGCAAGTACTTATTCAATCTTAAGAAAAAAGGTTAAGAACAAGGCGCATGTTAAGACTTCGATATGCGAGATCTATATTGCTGAGGAGATCTCAACACTTGCCTCGTACTATTTCAAGCCTCATTTGAGAACGAGAATCAACCGCGTTCCACGACAAGATGATGGTGGTGAAGTGCCTTCGAGTGGGAACTTGTCAATATTCTTTAATCCTGGATAACCCACACCTAAAAACGTTGTAAGGAGAAGATATTTGTCTGAAATAAAGTTCAAACAAACACATAATTATATGTTATTGAACTGTGATGAACTGAAACCTTTTATTCAGTAAGTATATATACCACTTAAACTTTGTTATATATGGACTATTTAACTATTGTAATATCATAAACTTATATATTTTTGAAAACTTTATAGGTAATATCGATAATATTTACTGTCTAATAATTAACAGCTGACCGAATCCCAAATCTTTTGATTACAAGATGAACAATTTTTCATGTGGTTCAAAACACATGAAAGTATAATCACAAACTCATTATCTATCATGGTACCTCATTTTGTTATAGAATTATTGTTTAATGTTCATTGTTGTACTTGATGTACAAAGTTTATTAAATAAAAAGGAATGTTAGTGCTTCATTGTCTTTACTAAGCCTGGGTCCTGAAAGAAAAGTGAAATGTTACAACAAGTATTTTATCAATAGTTATCTATTTCATACTAAAGAATACGGGCATGGAAGAAAGACATATAACAGTGGTGTTTGTGTTAAGAGATCGACTTGTAGTGAGTTTGAAGTTAACTATTATGGTAAATTGGAAAAGGTCGTTGAATTGTAATATCATAACAAGCATAATAAAATATTTTTATTCAAATGTTATTGGTATGACACCAGTGACAGAGAAATCAGAGTAGATCCCTATTATGGTCTAGTTGAAATTTACTCAATAGCTAGACTCTGCAACGTAAACGATGTCTTTGTTTTCACCAAGCAATGCCAGCAAGTTTATTACACATACACCCTTTTTTTTAAAAAGGATCAATCAAGAGTTGATTGGTTATCCATTTTAAAAACAAAACTCATGGGTCGTGTTGAGGTTGTTCAGGATGAGAACAAAGACACAAGTGTGGGAGATGATGTCTTTCAAGTTAGTGAGTTGGTTGAACCATATCGAGTTGCTCCATCGATTGACTTAGAAGAAAATTTAAATTTTCGCGTCTTTGATAATAGTCTTGTTGATGTTGACACTGAAAAGTTGAATGTTATTTTGAGCTCCAACGAACATGCACAAGTCGATGAAGATGATGATAACAACGTTAAAGATTGTGATGGAGCTCATGACGATTCAGCTGAAGAAGAAAAAGAAGAAGATAATTCTGACTAACTATCAGAACACGAAAGTGTAAAGGAATTTTTTATCATGTAATATTTATTGATGAAATTTTGTACAAAGAAATATTTATTTTATAATTATTATGTGAACTACTGTTATTGTGATATGCGTGTAGCTTTTAATTTAAGTATTTGTAGAGAGGATAGATAGGGAATACAAACATAATTTGTCATTCATTATGCATATCACCGATGGAAACACCAATGGTTTGTGTCTGTTGATATATTCCAGAAGCAGAGGAAACTGTTCACATCCCACATCACCGATGGAAACACCGATGATTTGTATATGTCGATATATAATCCAGCGGCAGAGGGAACTGTTCATATATCACCGATGAAACACCGATGATTTTTATCCGTCGGTATATTCTAGAGATAGAGGGAATTGTTCACATCCCATGTCGGTGATTTCACTACCTCAGTTGCAGGTTACCGAGGGAATCATCGGTGATTCCATCGGCAAGAACACATAATCCAAAACACGGGTAATTAATACATCTTTGACAGTGTGTAATATTTATATTTAGTGAGAGAATTACCGACGAACAATTAAAATTCTGGAGGGTTTTTTGAAACTTTTAGTGTGAAATTTAAAATTTAACATTATTGAGGGAATCACCAACGGATTAATTAAAAAGTAATATTAGTTAATAGTTTGTTTGTGATTTCATCAGTAAAAATGCAGTACATAACCAAACAAGCACCCTCTCAGTTCATTTTTTACTTTCGTTCAATTTCTTGAATCTCTCTCATTTTTTCCTCTCAATTCAAGTGATTTTGCTTCAATTTCTAGTTCTATCTTCATCTTCAAAGTTTGAAAGGTATGTATTGTGATTCTCCTCACATGTTATGATTTTCTATTTTTCATATTTTCTTCAGTTTATTAACAATATATTTTAGTTTTTTTTTTGTTTTTTTGTATTGAACGTAGATAAAGTATAAAAGTAAACACACTATTATGGTAAACATTTTTCATTCCTAAAAGTCTATAGTTTTTTTATGAATTTGTTGCCTATTTTATTGTTTTTATTATAATAATGATTGATTGTTGTGTTGAATTGTAATTGTTATTGTTCAATTTGCCATATAAATGTTAATTGAATATATAGGAATAAATTTAATTGTTTTATCTCAATTTGATTGTATATATTGAATAACAGAGTGTTTGATTATTTTGTTGAATTTTAATTGTTATTGTTAAATTTGTATAAATGTTAGTTGAATATATAAGAATAAATTTTATTTTTTTTCTATATTTTATTGTTAAATTTGTATAGATGTTAGCTTATATAGGATTTGTTTTTCTATATTTATGATTATAAACATTATATTATCACGTCGAAAATGAGATGAAATTGAATAATCTAAATTTTTTTTGTATAAATAAAATAAAATAAACTGGTTTATGGTATATATCTTGTCAATATTTGCAAGTTTGAACAATTTAGGTAGTCTTTAGTATAGGAGAGGTGTTGTCGAATTTTTTTTAAGATATCGAATTTGATTATGTAATTATTTATCAAATTTGTGTAGATGTGTAGAACAAAATCAACAACACGTCGTGAGCACATGGTCACAATTAGTTCTTCTAGCAGCGATGATGACGTGTCATTAGGTGCCGACTAAGAAGAGGCACCTACGGTGACTCACGATGTTACCTCTTCTAGTGCGGTTCCATAACGTAGAGGCGGTGTGCCTTTATAATGGGGTCAATTCACCCACAAATACGAGCCACATTGGAAGAATGACCTTTCAATGTATGTTTGTTTTGATTTTAGTTTTTTTTTTCTTTTAACGTAATTTGTGAATAACTAATTAATATTTCATTAATATTATTGATTTTTAGGTTCACAAACATTGAGTCCACCCGAGTAATAACTTCAGCATTTAAATCATCGATAGAGATTTCATTGTTTTAATAGAGTCAGGTTTCCAGACATCCTGATTGAAGACCTTATATCGATGCATGGTTTAGAAGATTTGAGGTTAGTGTTAACTTCAAAGTTTAACTATTTTTATGTTATATTGAAATTATTGATTTATTTTTAATAAATTATTTATACACAGAACAAATTTGAGTGGGATAGCGTGAATGACAATGTTGCGAGAAGGGTGTGAGAGAATTACTCGACAACTAGGTAACATTGAAAACGATACGATATTTTTTTTAAAAAAATTATATATTATAATCTAATTTGTCATTAACTCATATAAAATTCATTCTTAGATGTAGGTTGTGTGAATTTTAGTATGAAGCGCAGAAAAAAGCAAAATAATACGCTAGATATAACGGTCTACAAGGCTGGAATGACATGGCGGTTTGAAGGGATTTCAGACCGTCATACATCCCAGAGGATATATATCCAGCACGTAATATCTAAGCGGTTCACACAACGCTCACAGTATAGTGATAAGAACTGGAACCGACAAATTCACAGTTCGGTGACCACACACACCGACGGCTCTGTTCCATTCATTGCACATGCAAACTGGATGGTAAGATTAATTTTAATGACATCTATCTTTAATTAATTTGTTGTTATTTATAAATATATTTAACTTGCAACATTTTTTTTCTTAAGGGCTACGTCTCTTGAACGTGAGTCAAGCTCGATGGAGCTGTTTGTGGAGACACACGTATGAAGTGAAGATTGCTAAAAGGGGGTGCAACAGTTCGTCGACAATCGTGCTCAACACTTCATGGTATGTTCATTCAACCATTTTCTTTCGTAAGTTATTATTTTCTTGAATTGAATTTGACGATTTCTTTTTTAATTTTCAGGAGACATATAATAGCCAGTTGAGGGAGAGATACGAGGATGATCCTTTGACCCACCCGGATTTCGATCTGGATCTGTAGATGGAGGCAGGATTGTCTGGTGGACCCGATAAAAATCAGGTGTATGGACTCACCAACACTACGATCGAGAACTTGCGGGCAGCCCGTAGTGTCTCAACTGTTAAGAACTCCTAATCAGTATTGAGCACCTAGTCTCAAAAGTTCGTGGCCTTGCAACAACACATGACTCATCTCATCAAAAAATATGAGCGACTTTTGGCAGATTATGAACAAGTTCACCAAATGGTCATGGTAATAAGATCACGGATGGGTGGTACGTGTATGCCTTCTTTTTGGCGTATGGTCCCGAGAACGACCAGCCTCCTCCTCCTCCAACGCCGCCATTGTTCTAGTTTAATTTTTATTTGTACAATTAAAATTGTAATGAATATTTGGAGGAATATTATTCAATTTTATTTTTACATCTTTCAATTTTATACAATTTCATTTGCTTAATTATTTTTTTTATTATTCTATACAATTTTATATTAATTATTCTATACAATTTTGTTTAAAAAATATTTTTTAATTATCACTGACAGACTTACAGACGGAATAAATCCGCCGGTATTTTCTAGAGAGTTGTAAAAACTTTACTGCATATGCCACAATCATCGACAAAATTATTTCGTTGGTGGTTCACCAATGATAATATAGACGGAATAAATCCATCAGTATATTTTAGAGAGTTGAGAAAATATTACTGCATATGCCACTATCACCGATAGAAATATACCGATGAAATAATTCCATCGACATATTTCCAGCAAGAATTGTTTTTTTGGCGCGCATTTTTCATCTGTAAAACCACCAGTTTTTAATTTTTTGTACTGACAGAATTAGCAACAGATGATGGAATTATCGACGAACATTATACCGGCAACGTATTCCGGTGGTAAATTTTCATTGATGGACTAGTAATCTCACATCGACCGAAAAATTCTGTCGGTAAAATTATTAAATGTTGTAGTGAATTGTGTTAATAACTTTACCTTGAAATGTACTAATTTGTATAATTGTATTTCTAGCATTTGGTTATTGCATCACTTTTATTATATGTGTGTGTTTATCCATCACACGTATGTTTTAAGTAAATAGAGAATGAAAAGAATATAAAACTAGTGGATGGCCAAATGCTACAACGTATATGTAATAGAGTTATTCAATATTATTTTACCTAAGAAAAAATTAAGGAAAAGTATAAGTTATAGGGGAAACTCTGCTGTAAATTTGATAAACTAAAGAATCAATAATGAGATGTATTGTTAGACATATTTTTATATTCTTCATATGGCAACATCAAATTCTCATTCATTATCACGTGGCATAAGGTGTTCTACACATTCCAATTACAAAATACTACTAAACATGTTCAAGAATCATATTCTTTTCCATGACCTCATGAAGTTTATTACAATGTTGTCAAGTAGTACACAATCAAGTTCAACATGTAAATGCTCAAGGATTCTTCCATCTAAATTTCTATAGGCCAAAACATGGGTATTAACATTAAGTGTTCATTTCATTATTTTTTACTACATCATTCCAAGTGTTAAAACCTTTAATCAATAACAAATTCCAAGTAAAGATTAGAGCTTGGTTGGTCCTAACTTGTTTAGTCCACCCAACCTCGAACATGGTTTGGTCTTGTAATCGTAATTAAAGTTTTAGAACTCTTTTGTAAGCATAGTTTGTCTATATGAAAAGCTAATACATAGAGCTGCAACTTTCATGAAGGACATAATACCCAGCTTTGCCATCTACATGTAGCATAAGAAATTTATCTAGTATTATGTCAGTTTGGATCCTTACTAAGTATTTTTCTCATATATAAAGTTATACAACTCCAAATACATCGAGATTAGTTCCATTTGAAAGATAACATTCATATTTAAAACGTTATACAAACATTAGCTCCAAATGACATCGTTTTACGACCCAAACTTAACAATTACAGTAGCACCCAAAACCTATCTAGTACTATGTCAGTCTAGACCTTTACTCAGTGGTTTTCTCATATATGAAGTTATAAAACTCCAAATAAGTCCAGTTAGTTCCATTTGAAATATAATATCCATACCTAAAATGTTTATATAGACACCAACTCCAAATTACATTGTTTTAAGGCTCAAAATGAATAATTACAGTAGCACCCAAAATTTGTCTAGTACTATGTTGGTCTAGATCTCTACTCGGTGTTTGTCTCATATATGAAGTTATACAACTCCAAATAAGTCAAGCCTAGTTCTATTAAAAGATAACATTCATACCTACAACTTTTATAAGACACCAACTCCAAATTACATCGTTTTAAGGCTCAAAATTAACAATTATAATAGAACCCAAAATCTATCAAGTACTATGTTGGTCTGGATCTTTACTCAGTGTTTGTCTCATATATGAAGTTATACAACTCTAAATAAGTCAAGCCTAGTTCTATTTAAAAAATAACATCTATACGTACAACTTTTATACAAACATAAACTCCAAATTACATTGTTTTCATGTTGTAATTTCAACTAGAAGTTGGATAGTAAGACTGTCAGAATTTTAATTACATGAGAGATAAATTTGACAACCACACTAAGTGTTTTCATGCATCACAACATCCATTATCATTACTCCATGTTCAAAGAAACTCTCATTTCCTATATATTTTCAAGAACCTTAGAATCACAACATTAAAGGGGGTTTCAATTATCATTTACTAACTATGAAATCGAGGAGGAAAACTAAGGAAGCACACTTTTATCAATAATTTCGAGTTCAAATTAAAGAGCTTTTACCAATTTCTTCTTCAATTATACTTTCTCTTCATCACCCATACTTTTTCCTCAAGTTCATCTCCTCCAACCAAGCTTTTTAATTTCGATCTAAATATGTTTCTCTCCTTACAAACATATTTGCAAGCTTCAATCTCACAATTTGAAAAGATTTCTCAAATGATTTTTTTAGGCAATAAAGAAGCCTCTTCCTCCCCTTTTAGTTGTTGTTCCGTGTGAACAGTAGCAACACATATGGTAACATTGGGTTTTATGGGTCAATTACTATTATACCATAACTTATCCCCCCCTAAATTTCCGTTTATTGCACTGACTTGACATTATGTCTTTATTTTTAAGACCTTCCTGAACTCCGATTGACGTAAAATTGTAACCAAAGGTACAAACATATGTCTTAAGACCCTGCGTATAATTTTAGCTCGATCCAACAGTCGGATTGAGAGATATGTTTATTATGGTAAAACTAGACAATTAGAAATTTCACACCAAAAATCCGAATTTTGTATGCCATATAATTTACTTAAATCATCTTGGGTCTTAAACTAATTCTTTGGAGATTTCTATTCATAATTATCATAAAAACATTTCTATGAGTATCTTACCACTTTCAGTCTCAATAGCGCAATTATGCGCGGGGATTATACTGAAATTCGATGCTTCTCCCTCAAAGGGTCATGCAATGATTTATTTGACATTTCCTTTTATTTTACCCATAATATCACCCAATTTACAAAAATTCTTCCTTCAAATTATTATTTTTGCCTGGTCAGGGAGTTTTCACGATTTATCGTTAACTAATATTTTACATATTATTTTATTACTTTAGCTTCTCTGAATTTTAAATTAATCTCCCAGAAATATTCATCCCAATTCATAAGATTTTCTCCCTAATTTATCATTTTTCAATTCATAGTTACCTATTTAACCCAGATTTATTTATTTTTGACTAGGGGTTTGCATAGACCATTTCTAAAAAATCCTCTTATTTTTTACCAACATGTAGGTCACCTGGAACAAATAGATCACTTTGAAAAAAATTTGTATTTTTCACCAACAGGCAAGTCACCTAGAACAACTAGACCACTTTCAAAAAAATTTCACATTTTTTACCAATAGACAGGTCATTTAGAACAAATAGATCATTTTTAGAAATTTCTGGATTTTTCATGGACAAGGTAGGGCACCATTCAAATGACTAATTTTTCTTTAAATTTCACTCTCTCAAGGAAAGTCATTCGTCAGTTTATTACTTTTCTTTATAAAATTACTACGTAAAGTCAAAAGAAAATAAAGTTTTCCAATGGCTTTGTATAATAAATATTATAAAAATGAGACAACTGTCATAACCTAATTTTTCACAACATAAATTTATAAAAAAAATAAATGAAAAATAATTTAAAATTTGGATCAAGACAACACAAATTGGAAGTTTTAGGATCAATGAGGATGAAATTATAAATTTACGAGTCAATTTTGGCAAAAATGGAAAGAATTGATAAATTTGGGTACTTAATGAAACTTGGAATTAGGTTAATTAATGAAATCAAGGGCCTAATTGAATAAATATCAAAGTTTGAGTATGATTTGGATCAAAATTACAAGAAATTAAATTTCAAGGATCGAAGTGAATAGACAGTGATATTATAGGGATGTTAATTGATTTTTCCAGAGGTAATTTTGAAAAAATTAAAAGTTAAAGAGTCAACTAAGAACTGAATTGATTAAAGTGAAAACTAACAACTATTTTGTAAATGACGTTGAAATCCAGGAGTCCGATTGCAATTAATTCAGGGGTGAAATTAAAAAAAATTCCATGAATAAGGGCTTGATTGCAAGATGTCAGAACTTCAGTGGCCAAATCGAAGACCACCTCAGCCCAAAACGACGTCATTTCGCATTCACTGTTTCTTCTTCTTCTTCTCGAAACAGGGGAAGCCACTTGCAAAAGAAAAAAACCGGTCGGCCAAGACTCCATCATTTCAATCCAGGCAGAATGTAGACCAAATGGTCTACCACAAATCCCAAAGTCAGTCCTGTCTCCTTCAACCCACGACACGCTTCTGGTGTCTGGATGGAAACCCATCACCAACAGTCCGGCAAGGGCAGGACTGTTGGTGTCCTAAAATCCCAGCAGAACACTAACACATCAGCCACGTTTATCCTCCTCCCAGGAGGGAAAAGACGTTTGGGGAAGAACAACTAGGGGTCTGGTCCTATACAAGCCAGACGAACTCTCACAGGGGATGGAAAAAAAAAGAGAGAGAGAAGAGAAGCAGAAGAGAAAAACAGAGGAAACGCAGAGGGTGTAAAAAAAAGACAAATAAAAAAACACAAAGAGATCTTTGCTCTCCCTTACAGCAGACCACTGGTCCAACCTATAGGACACAAAACCAGAAAGGAGGAACAGAGAGAGAACAGGGGAAAAGAAAAAAAAAAAAAAACACAGAGCAGGGGAGAAGCAGAAAAGGAAGGAACCAAAAAAAAAAAAACAGTGAAGCACGGGAAGAGAAGACTAAAGAACAGAGAAGAGGGGAGGCCAAGAGCAGAAGGGCGGATCCCAGCCATCTTCCAGAATCCCAGCAACGAGATCCAGCACCAGGTAAGTTCCTCTCTTTTCCCCCGTCTTGACATTTTAATTAACCCTCTACTGTGCAGAGCGTGAATTAATTCACGCGTGCTCACTGCTGTACGCGGTTGGGTCACTGGCAATGCTGGCTGGATCCAGCTCCGCCCGTATTTTTTTTGGGCTGGATTCAGCCTAGCTAAAAAAAAAAGGAGTGAAAACATAAAACAGTTGAGACTCCGAGCCCAGCCGGCCGAATTTTGCTTTCCATCTTTTATTCAACTTTCATATATATATATATATATATATATTTAAATAAGCTTTTTTTAATATAAAAAATTCATGGGTTTTTTAAAATTTATTTGTGAGTTTCTCATGTTTTTTTTATGATTTTATGGAATATTTAATTTGTGAACTTGTACTGTAAATTATAAATCTGGTATATAATACATACTTGTTCTTTCTTTTCCATAAAAAAATAAAAAAAATATGTATGCTTTGCTTTTAATTTAAATTAACAAAACAAACCTTTAACAATTTAAAACAAAACGAGTAATGCAATATATCTTAAATATGATGCTTAAATAGTAATAATATTTTTTTTTTACATAACTAATCTTGTACTATAAAATTTTTATTTACCAATTAGAGTTTATAATGATAATAATATCAGGTGATAAATTTTTAAATTAGATATTTTTCCTTTAAAAACAACATGCTATATATTTATTTTTTTTCCATGAAAATCCGCGATATCAGACACCACAAAGTTCATCATTAAAAAGACATGAGATAATCATAAACACAGCCACAATCCAGTTAAGTGCCCCCATCCTTCTGCATTAGAAGAGTATCCCCCGTGGCACTGTGAATACTTGAGCTCCTAAGCTTGCAAGGCTCATCTCCTTTTCCACTAATTTCCTGCTTTTGAGTGGAAGTTAGCGTTCAGCGTATGTAGAGAACCCGTTTCAAACTGGGTAACACCCAACCTCTCCTTCATGATAGAAATACCTGAAGAAATCCTAGTCTTCGTATGCCCTAAGTCACTCAATCCTCCCTTGTTACTCCCTGAAGCTTCATCAGCATTGAGAAAACCAAAAAAAATTAAACGAAAAAACCAAATTTTAAAAAAACCAATTAAACTGGTTAGAATATTTAGAAAAATATTTGGTTTGGTTCGGTTTCTAGTTTTGTAATGTCTAAACCGGACAACCCGAACCCAACCAGTTCGGTTTAGAAATGAAAAAAAGAAATTAAACCAAGCCGTGGGCCGCCCCCTCCCTCCCATTAGGCAGTAAACCTAGCAAACTAATTTCATTTCTTTCACTTTCACACAGCCGCCCCCTCCCCTCCCATTAACCCATTCATTCACAGTTTCACACAGCCACCCCCTCCGATCACCCCTACTTTCATTCACATAGCCGCCCCTTCCCTCTAAAAGTTTAGAGACACAGACAGTGTCTTACTGTCTTTCTTCTCCTCCTCAATCCTCAATCCACAGTGCCACACCCAATTCTAAGATCTTCACTAGTCAACGAGCTTAGGCTATTCTCGGACGACTATTCTTCGTATCTCGAAAGAAACCGTCGTGCGTGAGGTGGCGAAACTGTTACCACTTCCAGAGCTTCTTCAATCTATTGCTTCTATCAAAGCCATTTACATCGCTCGCAAACAAGTAACTGCAGTTAGCAGAGCAGGTAATCTTGTCATATAATTACATATTTAATTAATTGTTGCTTGTTGATTTAATATTGTTTCTATTTTCTATTTTAATGTGTTAATTATTTTAAATAATGTAAAATTGAAGGTGGACGAAAGAACACAATCTGGATTGGAATCGTTGTCCTTGTCTCAAAAGACGATCAATCGCAAACAATATGTCCTCATTTTATTGATTCTTGTTTTGATTTTTTTCTAGGACAAATGCTTTTGCATTTTTTTTTTTGGTTTGATTTAATAATTGATTTTTTGAGTCTGTTATTTGAGATGGGTTAATGCTGGCAGGACAAATGCTATTGGTTATTGGTTAGCCTTATATATTTTACTGTTAATAAGAAATGCATTCCTCTTGAGTTCGATAAATTGATTTTTCATCTGCAGCAAGCACGATAGAGTTTAGTTCTGCTTTTTAGATTTTGCTTATTTGCTCCTGAATAATGTTTCGAACTCTTGTGAGGCTATTTGATTTGAAACTTTGTAATTTGCATACTTTACGTAAGTATGTGTATGTCCTAGAAATAAACCTGTTCAAATGCATCTTATGTGTTTAAGAAACAATTCTGATATAAATGTATCATAGGTTACAAGGTTGGTTGCAATGTGAAAACATGGTTGTTGGGCAGGAGTGTTAACTTCATCATAAGTCCAAGTTTGCTGATGATTTTTGTTTTAAGTCAATGAACATTTGATGAAATTTAGGGATTTTTTTCTTTGTTAAATAAATGGTTATTCTGAAATAATTGAGAGATTGTTTCTTGTGAGGTGAAGAATCATTCGACCTTTTCTATTCTTTTTATTTGATTATAAGAATCATTTGAATGTTTGGTTGGTTTCACTCACCCTATTTTTTCCTTCTTCACTGAATGCAAGTAAAAGTCGATCATGGTGGTTATGGATGACAGATTGTTCGTTTCATTCACTTCATTTGTTCATTTTTTCATGAATGTTGCAGAGTTGGCAGATGCAAGGGATTTTATTTTCTGTTAGCCATGTCTTTTTTTTTACTTGGAAAGATTCCCTCCCTGAACATGAATATCATGTTCATGCATTCACAGCAATGTAGCATCCTAATGTTTTAGGTTTACAGGATCCAAGTTGATGATATGCTTTCCTGTTATATGCCTTGATGTTAATAGAGAAGATTGCTTCTCAAATCGAAGCTCATTATTTGTTGATGGCTGTTGTATCATGTTGTTGGCTATTGCATTATGACATTGCAAATAATTGTTCTTTTGAGTTTTTTTTATTGTTGTTGGCTATTGTTTTGAGTTCAACATGTAGAAATATTAACATTTTTCAATTGTTAATTACAGATGGAAAACCTTCAAAATCAAAATGCTTCATCCACTGGCACTACCCCAACATCAACCAATGCCCCAGCTTCAAACACTAACCCAACATCAACTACTGCAGGAACCACCACAAATAATAAAGGTAAACAGCTTCAAGTCTTTACATCAAGGAAAAGAAATGTTGATGATAAAAAAAAGTCACAAATTTGAGATCATTTTAGAAAACTTGATGGTGATCCTACAACCTCTAGAGCTGAATGTAATTATTGTGGAAAAAATTATGCTTGTCATACTATTATTAATTGGACAAATAATATGTGGAGTCATTTAAAAGTATGCAAAAAGTTTCCTTTTGTGGTTGATAAGAAGTAAAAAAAAATTTGGTATTAGAACCTAATAAAGCAGGGGGTGAATCAGGAGATTGAAGTGTGGGAACTCTCAAGGCAATAGGTTATGATTATGATGAATGTAGACAAGCACTAGTCAAAATGGTTATAATTTATGAGTTGCCTTTCAATTTTATGAAGGGTAAGGGATTTAGATTATTTTCTAGGACCGTGCAACCTAGATTTGACATTCCTTCTCGTTTCACTGTTATGAGAGATTGTTTGAAACTTTATGTTGAAGAGAAGAAAAGATTAAAGAGAGCTCTTAAGGGTCAACGATTATGCTTAACAACAGATATATGGACATCAATCCAAAACATTAATTACATGTCCTTAACAGCTCATTGGATTGATAATGAGTGGAATTTGCATAAAAAAATTCTGAATTTTTATCAAGTTTTCAATCATATAGGTGAGATAATTGGTCAAGTTATTGAGAATTGTTTGTTAGATTGGGGGATTGATAAACTTTTAACTATTACATTAGACAATGCAAGCTCTAATAGTGTTACTATTTCATATTTAAAGAATGTGATGAAAGATTGGCCAAGTAATATATTGTCAAATGAGCATTTGCATGTTAGATGTTGTGCACGCATTGTAAACCTCATTGTGTATGATGACTTGAAAGAGATTAATGTTTCGGTTGTTAAGATTCGAAATGCAATTAGGTTTGTGAGATCTTCACCTTCTAGGCAACTTGCATTTAAGAAGTGCGCAGAAAAGGTGCATATAGAGTGTAAGAAATCATTGTGTTTGGATGTTGTAACTCGATGGAATTCAACTATCTTATGTTAGAAGCTGCTGAAAAGTTTGAAAAGGTGTTTGTGAGGTTAGGTGAAAGTGAATCTAGGTATATGAGTTACTTTTTGGAGGTTGATTCAAAAGGGAATAAAATAAAAATAAGGCCACCTAGTTTGGAGGATTGGGAAAATGCTAGAACTTTGCTGAAGTTTTTAAATATCTTTTACATGGTTACATTGAGATTTTCTGACTCATTGCATGTCACATCAAATTCTTTCTTCAATGAATTGATTTACATGCATACAAACTTGTTACAATTGTGTAAAAGTAGAGATAATATTTTAAGAGGAATGGCGATGAACATGATGTTAAAGTTTGAGAAGTATTGGGGTTGTGAAGCAAATCAGAATTTTTTTTATTGTATGTAGCTAATGATTTTGATCCACGTCTTAAGTTGAAATATGTGAAATTTTGTTTTGATGAGTTGTATGATTATGACAAAGCACAATTGGTAACAAAGAAGGTGAAAGATAATTTGGTGAGCTTGTATGAGTTTTATTTGAAAGCCGATGAAGTGGTGGATGATAATAGGCATAAACAAGATGTTAATGATGCTATTAATGACATAGAGGTAGATGTTAATACTTTAGCTCGATTCCAAAGGCATTTACAGGAGGAAGACAGTATGGAAAATAGAAATGAGATAACATGTTCTGGCTATTCCTATATACACAGTGGCTTCCGAATCAGCCTTAGCATAGGCGGTCGTATACTCGACCAATTTTGAAGGTTCTCTATCTCCAGCAACAGTTCAAGCACTTATTTGTTGTCAAAATTGGTTGCATCATGGATCAATTCCAATTGATAATAAAACCTTGATGAATGATTTTGAAACCTACGAAAACCTTGAATCATGTAATTTTTCTTATAAACTTACACATTTTATTTTATGATTTATTAATTAACTCATATTTATTCTAACATGTTTAATTTTTTATTTTGTAGAATTCGATGGAAAGTTGCATCTAGCAACGGATGATAATTAGTTCACAAATTGATGCATTTATTGAAAACATATGGTAAAAATACTATTTTTTATTTTTATATCTTCTAATTTAATTTATCATGTTATAATTCCAGATTTTGAATTTCAGGTATCAAAGTGCAATGTTCTTGATGTGCTTTTTTATTGAGGCGATGTGCAAATGAAGATTTATTTTTTTGGCTTGGAGTGTTTTATGATAATGTTATTTGTTGTTTTTTCTTTAAGCCTTTGAAGACAATTGTTTGTAATTCGGATTTTAACTTATTGGTGTGTGACTGACTGTGTTATTTAAACTTTTTTGAAGCGGAAGGAAAAAATTAGGAAGGTAAAAAATATATTGAACACAAACAATAACAACTTAATACAAATGAATATTTAGTGGCAAAAAAATTAAATATATTTTGGAATCTTCTAAGAAAATTAGATATTATTAACATCAATTATAAACTTAAGTTCCTGAATTGCATTTAATTTAAGTTCCTGAATTGCATGATGTTGGACCTTCCATATTACTAAGCCTTCCCCTTTAGAGCTCTAGTCCTGCCTTTTGAGACAGTCACCTCTGTATGCTTTGGAACATCTTAGGATAAAAAAAAATTAAAAAACTGATTAAATTAAAAAAAATAAAAAAATAATTAAAAAATACCGAATTCTAAAAAAAAATCAATTAAATTAATTAAAATATTTTTTTAAAAATTGGATTGAGTTTGATTTCGGTTTCAACAGCCTAAGTCGTAAAACCGAAGCCAATCGTATCGATTGAGTTCAAATTAAGGGGTACTATAAATAGAAAAATGCTTTCTGATTTGTAACTCTAGAGCAGCACCGCCCCGCGCCCCCCTCTCAGCCCTCACACTCACAACTCTCAATCTCTCACTCTCAAGCTCCCCAAGTCACCATCGGGCATCAACCATCGCTACACACTCAGATAGCCATTGGCTAGATCAAATTATCTGCAAACAGACAGCCCCCCTCTCATCCCTCACAACTCTCAATCTCTCAGTCTCTCAAGCTCCACAAGTCACCATCGGGCATCGTCACACACTCAGAGTCTCAGATGACCTTTGGCTAGATCAAATCATTTGCAAACAGACCGGCGGTGAAGTGGTCTCGAGGTGCACCTTAAACGTCCATTTGTTCAATCTGCATATTCAGATCTTCAACTCTCATTCTCTCAGGCTCCTCAAGTCCCCATCAAGCCCCCAAGTTTGAGACCGCCCTGTTGGGTTGTTGCCATTGCATGTGCAGCAAATGGTTGGCACCAACTATTGACTATTGGCAGCCACCATTTTCAATGGTTAGGCAACCTACCATGCCTAACCTTGCAGCCATGTTTGACAGCATAACAAGCAAGAACAGCTGCCATGAAATGCCTATAAATAGAGGCATTATGTGAGAGCAAAATGAGAGGAGTGAAAACGTGAGTGTGTGCAAGAGAGTGGAGAGAAAGAGAGCTGCAATGGCAGCAGCCTTG